>Ga0265338_10000997_pt1 | contig 47663 bp, 43 predicted proteins | sample 42126metaG_FD_193579 | JGI IMG/M metagenome (GOLD analysis project Ga0265338, IMG submission 193579) | Rhizosphere microbial communities from Carex aquatilis grown in University of Washington, Seatle, WA, United States - 4-21-26 metaG | ecosystem: Host-associated > Plants > Roots > Rhizosphere...
GGGGTCCGCCATCAGGGACGAGGCGCTCAGGCGCGGGCACCGGGTCGTCTCCGTCACCAGGATGCTGCCGGACGGCACGGCCGGCGGGCCGGACCTTGAGTTCCGCGAGGGCTCGGTGCACGATGCCGCGCTCGCCGACCAGGTCGCGGCCGAGGCGGACGTCATCGTGGTCTCGATACGCTTCGCCCCGGGCGGCAGCGGCGACGGCGTCAAGCTGCTCGACGCGTTCCCCGCGCTGACCCGCGCCGCGGCGGCGCACGGCACGCGGCTCGGCGTGGTGGGCGGCGCCGCGTCGCTGCTCGTCGCCGAGGGCGGCCCGCGGCTGATCGACACGCCCGAGTTCCCCGACCAGTTCAAGGGAGAGGCGGGCAGCGCGGCCGAGGCGCTCGAGGCGCTGCGGGCCGACGCGACCGGGGCGGACTGGTTCTTCGTCTCCCCCGCCGCCGGGTTCGGTTCCTACAACCCGGGCGAGCCGACCGGCAAGTACCGGGTGGGCGGGGACGTCCTGCTGACCGACGAGTCCGGCAAGTCGGAGATCTCCGGCGCGGACTTCGCCCTGGCGTTCGTAGATGAGATCGAGCGCCCTCGCCACCACCGCACCCGCTTCACCGTCGCCTACTAAGCCTCCGGCAGGCTCCAGCCTGAGCCACGCAGCTCGGGGCGGGCGCGACCGGAGTGGCGGCTTGACATCGCGCCCGCCCGGCGCGGCACCCAGTCCGCGGCCGTCACCTCGCGGCAGCCGCCCGCCCGGTCGGCATGATCATGAAGGGTTGTGGAGTCGTGAAGGCTTAATGGCGTGATAATGCCATTAAGCCTTCCGGATCATGGCCAGCGGCCCGGCGCGGAGACGGGGACTCGCATCTCGGGCCACGCTGCCCCCGGGGGCATCAGGGGCCTCTCGCGCCACGAGTGGGGCGAGCCGGCGCTGGTGTCGCGGGCCGGGTGGTCGCGGGCCGGATGGCCCAGGCCCGGCGGTCCGGGGCTCGGCGGTGCGGGGCTCGGAGGTGCGGGACGGGCCGGGCGCGACGTGCACGCCGCGCCCGGCCGGTCCCGGCCCTCCCCCTCAAGGGCCGTCTTGGTCTCAACCTGTCAGGGCCCCCTCGACCTCCGACAAGTTGAGACACTGAGTCTAATGTCTCATGCACAGTGCAGTTGCACGGTACTTTTAGATGAAGATGCGGTCTCAATAATGCGGCGGAGGGTGGGGCGAGGCCATGACGGCCCGGCCTGAGCGGGTAGCGGCGGAAGAGGTCAGGCAGCGGATGCTTGACGCCGGGCGGGAGCTGGCCCTGGAGGCCGGCGCGGCGCTCACCATCGAGCACCTGCGGCTCGAGGAGGTCATCCAGCGGGCTCGGGTGCCGCGCAGCTCGGTGTACCGGCTGTGGCCCTACCGCGAGGAGTACACCGAGGACCTGCTCTGTTACCTGGCCGGCCCGGGGAGCTCATTCGCCGACCGTACGATCTTCGACCCCGAGACGGTCACCATCATCGGGCGGGTCATCCAGGAGAACATGCACCTGCTCGCCACGCCTGACGGGCGCCGGACGCTGATGTGCGAGGTAGTGCGGCTCTCGGTCGCCAGGAACTACGCGGCACTGACCGAGTCCCTGACGTGGCGCCTGCAAATGGCGCTGACCGCGACCCTCGGCTCCACGAGCAGCGGCATGGCGCGCAGGCGGATCGCGGCCGCCCTCGAAGACTCGCAGCGACGGTCACGGGAGTCGCTGGTCGCCGTGCTCGGGCAGATCTCGCAGGTGATCGGGCTCCGGCTGCGCGACCCGGCCTACACCCTGGACCACGTGCAGCTGGCCGGCGGCCTGCTCGTCCAGTCGCTTGCGCTGCGCAACGTCCAGGTCCAGGCCGCCATGGGGATGACGGACAGCGCCAAGGACGACGCCGGCCCCGCCAGTGCCGCCAGGGAGCGCGCCGCCGGGGAAAGCGCAGGCCCGGGCCAGCTCAGCCCAGGCATTGCCGCCGGGGAAAGCGGGACGGGACTTGGCGGGGCGTCGGATACCGCCCTGGTGAACGGCCTGCTGAATGCTCCGGTCCCCGGGCCAGGCCTCAACGGCGAGCAGGCGCCGTGGACCCTCGCCGCGTTCGCCTACCTGGGCGTGATCGACACCTTCATCGAGCTCGACCCGGACTTCGTACCGCCGGGGACCGCGCAGGCGTGAGCCTCAGGCCGGCGCCGGCCCCTTGGCCAGGGCCAGTACCCGGTCGCTGAGCACTGCGACGCCGGGCGTCGGGTCCGCCCGGTAGTAGCCGGGCTTGCGCTTCTTGAGCAGCCCGCCCCCGTTCTGGCTCCAGCTGAAGTTCCTGTTGCCGAGGACCCGGCGGAAGACCGCGTCGACGTTGCCGGGGAAGGCCGCCGCCAGGCGGCGCAGCGGCAGCGGCGGGATGCTTTCCTCGCGCAGGTAGGCGCGCAGCACGTTGGCGTACCGCGGGTCGGCGGCGAGCGCCGGGTCGGCGAACAGCTCGCGCAGCATGCCGTACTCGGGCACCACCACGAACCCGTCGACCTCGTCGTAGATGATGCCCACCGTGTCGAACTCGAAGAAGCCCTCGGGCATGACGAACGACGTCTCGCCGGCGTCGCTGACCGCCCGGTGCCTGCCCCGCGCGGCGAGCGCGGAGTCGCGGCGCATCTTGTAGTAGGCGTTCAGCCTGCCCTCGGCCTCCAGGGTCGGCAGCACGAGCTCGTCGGCGCCGAAGAACGCCACGAACTCCTCCCGGTCGCGCCGCATGTACGCCCAGCCCTGGGTGGCCTTCTCCTGGTTGCGGAAGACCAGGTCGGGCTCGCGGGTGGCCAGGTCGATGGCGAGGCGGGCGACCTGGCGGGCGTCGGCCTTCGGGTAGCCGATCTCGTCGCCGGCGGCGAGCCAGGCCGAGTCATCGTCAGCGAGCGGCAGCAGGGTGGCCGCGAAGAAGCCGCCAGGCGAGGCCGCCCCCGGGGTCAGGCCGTGGACCAGGTAGTCGAGGTCGTCGACCAGGTTGAGCGCGCTGACCGCCCCGGCCGGCCCGCCCGTGGCTGAAGTCACGGCGCGGACCTCGAAGACGCCGCGCACGCTGTTGTCCGCCCAGTCGAGCACCAGGTCGCGGTCGGCCTGGCTGAGCCCCCGTTGCGTGCCGATGAACCGCTCAACGGCGGCGAGGCCGCCGGCCGCGCCGAGCCCGTGACGCAACCGGATGGCGCGCTCGATCAGCTCTGGACTCACGGGAAGTGATGCTAAAGGAAATGCGGCCCGTTTGCGCCGTCCCGGGCACGCAAATGTGTTCATGTCCGGCGAAACATGCCGAATTGCCGCACGGCAAGGCACGCAAATTCACCCGCGTGGGATGAGGCACCCGACCCCGGCGAAGGGAAATTCTGACGCCATATCCTCCAGGAGAGGCGGAAGACATGGAATCCGAACGTCCCGCTGAGGCATCGCTGTCGGACTCGGCGCCCTGGCGGCTGCACAGCTGGAAGGCATCCTTCCTGATGGGCCTGGCGACTCTGATCCTCGGCGTCATCGTGGCCTTCCGGCCGTCGGGGTCGCTCGTCGTGATCAGCGTCCTGATCGGCATCCTGATGATGTTCTCCGGCGTGTTCCACATCGTCGCGGCGATCGACGCGCCGGAGGGTCACCGTGCGTGGCGGGCCATCGCCGGCGTGCTGTTCATCGTGGCCGGCACCGTCTTGATCCGCCACCTGCAGTACAGCCTGGCGCTGATCGGCCTGTTCGTCGGCTTCACCTGGATCATCCAGGGCATCTCGTCGCTGATCGGCGGCATCACGCGCCGCGGCGGCCGGACCGGCTGGTCGGTCTTCTTCGGCATCGTCAGCCTGATCGCCGGGATCGTCGTCATCTCCGTGCCGGTCACCTCCATCGTGTTCCTCACCACGTTCCTCGGCATCTGGTTCGCGGTCATCGGCGTCTTCCAGATGATCGACGCCTTCATGTCCAGGCACACCTGGGACGAGGCGGCGAGCGGGCCGGTCAGCGTCCCCGGCCAGCGCGCGGAGACCGAGGTGCCGGACACGGAAACGGCGGGCGGCGGCTCCTCCGCGGCGGGCCGCCACATGCCGGGCTGACGGGCCGCACTCCCCGCTGCCTCGAGTGGCCGCTCGGGGCAGCGGGCTCAGCCGGCGGCCAGCTCGCCGGGCGCGGGCCTGGTGCTCACCGGGCGCGGCAGCAGGGCGCCGAGCATCTCCAGCAGGCCCATGATGACGAACCAGGCGCCCACCAGGCTGGTCAGCGTCGCGACCGAGACGACGGGCGCGGCCATCACGACGATACCGGCGATCAGGCTCACCACGCCGAAGAACGCCGTCCACCCGGCGTGGGGGCCCGGCCCGATCAGCAGGGCCAGCGCGAGCAGCGCGACCCCTTGCAGCACCCAGGTGGCCCCGATGACCAGGCCGATGACGGCCAGGCTGAAGTGCATGTGCCTGATCATCACCAGCCCGGCGATGATGAAGGCCGCCGCGGCGACGCCGTGCCAGAGCCGCTCGCGCTCAGCGCTGCCGATCGCGCGGGCCAGCTGGTACGCCCCGGAGATGATCAGCAGCAGGCCGAACAGCACCATGACCACGCTGAGTGACTGGGTGGGCCGGAACGCGACGATCAGGCCGAGAACCGTCGTGACGAGCCCCACGGTGAACGTGGCCCGCCACACTGGCCACCAGGGCTGCACCCGGTGACGTCCCGTCCCTGCCGGGCGCTGCGTAGCCATGACCGTGTCCTCCTCCCGGGGGTTTGCCAGTACAGGCAGCAGCCTCCGCCCGCGCGGCCCGGCCGCGCATCACCCGCGGCGGATGAAATGCCGCCAAGGACGGCGATCTCCTGCGCCGGCCGGCCCCGGCCGGCCGCCAGCCGCGGCGTGAACGGCATCGGCCGGGCCGGCCGTTAGCGCGCCGCGGCCCGCTTGCTGTCCCGCTTCGCCTGCTGGCGCGCCCCGCCCGCCCTGGTGCCCGCGCGCTGCTTCTCGCTGGCGGGGTTGCGCAGCGCGCGCTCCCCGGTTGGCTCCGGTGTCATCTCGGGTCCCTTGCGCCGCTGGGCTGGTACCCGCTGCCCGGTGCCCGGCCAGTCGTCCTGCTGGCCGGCCTTTGCCGCGGCGAGCCGCTCCGTGCGCAGCTGCGCCGCGGACTTGCTGGCGAGCACCGAGACGCGGTGACTCACCGAGGACAGCGACCGTTCGAACGCCTCCGCCTTCGCGAGCGCACGGGCGTTCCGCGGCCGGGCCTTGCCCCGGCCGCCGTGCTCGGCCACGGCCGCGCTCGCTGACCGGCGGTACTGGCCGACGTACTTGTCGCGGGCCCGCCTGATCCGCGTCTCAAGCTCGATCGCCCCGTCCTCGTCGAGCCGGTTGAGCGCGTCCCTGTCGGTCTCGTCGACCATCAGCCGCTCCGCCACGGTGAGTACCGCGCGCAGGGACTCGTCCATGTGCTTCCCCCTGTCAGTTGCCCTTACCTGGCCATTGCTACCGGCTGCGGCCCGGGCCCGGATCACCCTGAGCGGATGAGGTGACGCCGCCCGGCGGCGCAAACCCCGTTGGCAGGGATGGCGGCCGCGGTGCATAATGGCTGCGTCTTATCCCCGCCGGACGGAACACCTCTTGAAGCTCTGAGGTCGGCCCCTCGTGCCGCGCCGCGGTGGCGCGTGCCCCGTGTCGTCTCCTCGGAGCTGCTTTGTGTCCGTCGTCCTGAGCGATCTGTCTTTTACCTTCCCGAACGGGCGCGTGGTGCTCATCCGCCTCAGCGCCTCCTTCAACGCGGGCCGGACCGGCCTCATCGGCCAGAACGGTTCGGGGAAGTCCACCCTGCTGCGGCTGATCGCGGGTGCGCTGCGCCCCACGTCCGGCTCGGTCACCGCGACTGGTGAGGTCGGCTATCTGCCGCAAGACCTCACCCTCGACACCAGCGCCACGGTCGCGTCCTTGCTCGGCATCGGCGCCGCGCGCGACGCGATCCGCGCGATCGAGGCGGGCTCGGTCGATCCCGCCGCGTTCGACGCGGTCGGCGACGACTGGGACATCGAGGACCGGGCGCGGGAGCAGCTGGCCCGCCTCGGCCTGTCCCGCGTCGGGCTTGACGACCCGGTGGGGCGGCTGTCGGGCGGCGAGGCGGTGCTGACCGCGCTGTCGGCCCGGCTGCTGCGCCGCCCGGCCGTGCTGCTGCTCGACGAGCCGACCAACAACCTGGACCTGGACGCGCGGCACCGGCTTTACGCCGCCGTCGAGGCCTGGCCGGGGGTGCTGATCGTGGTCAGCCACGACCGCGCGCTGCTGTCGCTTGCCGACCAGGTTGCCGACTTGTCCGGCGGCGCGCTGCGCCTGTACGGCGGCAACCTGGAGGCCTACGAGGCGATGCTCGCCACCGAGCAGGCGGCGGCCCAGCGGGCGGTGTCCGCCGCCGAGGCAGACGTGCGGCGGGAGAAAAGGGACTTGCTTGAGACGCAGGTCAAGCAGGCCAGGCGGGACCGGATGGGCCGTCAGCTCGCCGCGTCGGGCTCGATACCGAGGATGGTCGCGGGCGGGCGCAAGCGCGCCGCGGAGGTGTCGGCGGGCAAGGGCCGTGAGGTCGCCCTCGCGCGCATCGCCGACGCGAAGGACCGCCTCGCCGAGGCGGAGGACGCGCTGCGCGACGGCACGGTGATCAGGATTTCGCTGCCGGGCACGGCGGTGCCCGCCGGGCGGACGGTCGTGACGGTGCAGGGGCTCGGCGCCCCGTGGGCGCCGTGGCACGCGGACATGGCCCGGCCTGGCGGCAACGGGAGCAACGGCCACCGGGCCGGCGCCGGCGACGGGGAGGACGGGCCCGGCGACCCGCCGGGCGACCCCGCCCGGCTCGCGGAGCTGATCGTGCGCGGGCCGGAGCGCGTGGCGCTCATCGGGCCGAACGGCGCAGGCAAGACGACGCTGCTGCTCGCGCTCGCCGGCCTGGACGGGCTGGCCAGCCCCGGGCACCAGACGGGGCCCGCGGCGGCGGGCGCGGTCAACGCCCCGGTCACCACCCTGGCCGTGCGGCGCAACGCGGCGACCGGCTACCTGCCGCAGCGCCTCAACATCCTCGACGATGCGCTGAGCGTGGTGGACAACGTGCGGGCGGTCGCTCCCCGCGCGAGCGTCAACGACGTCCGGGCCGGGCTGGCGAGGTTCCTGTTCCGCGGCGGGCGGGCCGACCAGCCCGCGGGCACGCTGTCCGGCGGCGAGCGGTTCCGCGCGGTGCTCGCCGCGCTCCTGCTCGCGGATCCCCCGCCCCAGCTGCTGCTGCTCGACGAGCCGACCAACAACCTGGACCTGGCGTCGGTCAGGCAGCTGTCGCAGGCGCTGTCCTGCTACCGCGGCGCGCTGCTCGTGGTGAGCCACGACCTGCCGTTCCTGCGGTCGCTTGGCATCACCCGCTGGCTGCGCCTGGACCGCGACGGCCGCCTCGCGGACGCCGGCCCGCCGGCCCCGCCTGGCTCGCCCTAGCCCACCTGGCTCGCCCTAGGGGGTGACACCGGGGACGACGAGGCCCGACTCGTAGGCGATGACGACGAGTTGCGCGCGGTCGCGGACGCCGAGCTTGGTGATGATGCGACTGACGTGGGTCTTGGTGGTCAGCGGGCTCTGGAACAGCTGACCTGCGATCTCGTCGTTGGACAGGCCCCGGGCGACCAGGCCGAGCACCTCGCGCTCACGCTCGGTCAGCCGGGCAAGGTCAGGTGACGCACGGCGGGCCGCCTGGCCGCCCGGCTGGCCGGCCGGGGCGCGGCTGGCGAGTGAGGCGATCAGCCGGCGGGTCACGCTCGGTGACAGCAGGGCCTCGCCGCGGTGCACGACGCGGACGGCGCGGATCAGCTCCTCGGGCTCGGTGTCCTTGACGAGGAAGCCGCTCGCCCCGGCGCGCAGCGCCTGGTAAACGTACTCGTCGGTCTCGAATGTGGTCAGGATGACGATCTTCGTCCCCTTGAGGGTGCCGTCGGTCGCGATCGCGTGGGTGGCGGCCAGGCCGTCCGTTCCCGGCATCCTGATGTCCATCAGGATGACGTCGGGGCGGCCGGCCCTGGCCAGCTCGATGGCCTGCTCGCCGTTGACCGCATCGCCGATCACCTCGATGTCGTCCGCGGCCTCGAGCAGCACCCGGAAGCCGGCCCGGATCAGTGCCTGGTCGTCGGCGAGCAGTACCCGGATCATCGGATGAGAGCCTTCACAGGGTCGCTTTCTGTGGTGCGGACGCGTTCGCGGTGGCCTCGGTGGTCTCTGCGGTCGCGGGGGCCCGGCCGAGCGGCAGCCGCGCGGCCACCCGGAACCCGCCGACGGGGAGCGGCCCGGTGTCTATTGTGCCGCCCGCCGCCGTGGCCCGCTCGCGCATGCCGCGCAACCCGTGGCCGGCCACGTAGGCGGCCGCGGCGGCCGAGGACGACAGGCCGCGTCCGGTGTCGGTGACCTCCACGCGCAGCTCGTCTGCCCCGTAGTCCACCGCCACGGCCGCGGTGGCGGGGCCCGCGTGGCGGATCGCGTTGGTCAGCGCCTCCTGGATGATGCGGAACGCCGACAGGTCGGTGATCGCGGGCAGGTCGCGCGGCTGGCCGGTGACCGTGACGGTGACGGGCAGGCCCGCCGCCCGGACCCCGTCGGCCAGCGCGTCGAGCCTGGCGAGCCCGGGCGCGGGCTGCGTCGGGTCCGCGGGCTCCTCGCCGCCGCCGCTCGCGCTGCGCAGCACGTCGAGGATGGCGCGCAGTTCGCGGAGCCCGTCCTTGCCCGCGGCCCGGATCGCCTTCAGCGACGCCGCGGCCTCGTCGGGACGATCGCGCAGCAGCTGGCTCGCCGCGGCCGCCTGCACCGTAATGGTGGCCATCGTGTGCGCCACCACGTCATGCAGTTCCCTGGCGATGCGCAGCCGTTCCTCGTCCACGCGCCGCTTGGCCTCGGCCTCCGCCTGCCTGGCGGCCTGGACGCGGGCCGACTCGACGTAGGCCTGACGGCTGGCGATCGCGATCCCGGCGAACAGCGCGACCGCGATGTTCGCCGGGATCAGCGTGAAACCGCCGCTGAACCGGCCGAGCGGGTTGTTCGCCGCCGTCGCCGCCATCAGCACCACGGTGACCGCCACCGCCCACGGCACGGACCGGCGGACCGGCACCATGGCCGCGAGCGTGCCGACCGCCACGGCGGGGATCAGCAGCGCCACGCCGTTCTCGTAGCCGGGGAGCGTGTACGCGACCACCAGGGCGGTCGACGCGCACACCACGAGCCGCGGGTACAGGCGCCGCCAGGCCAGGACCAGGCCGGCCGCGGCGACGAGCAGCAGCGCGGCGTCCGGGGTGTGCGGCAGCTGGTGCGGCGGGGTGAAGTAGGCGCCCGGCGTGGTCGGGTGCGCCTCGCCGTAACTGGCCGCGACCTCGATCACCGTGATGATCGCGGCGATCGCGGCGTCGCGGGCCGACGGCCGGGCAGGCCACGTCACGCCGGGAAGGGCCCGGCGCCGCCGCGCAGCCTGCTCGGTGCTCATGTCCGCAGCGTAGGCCCATTTCCCTCGGCTCACCATCCGCCGGCGATGTACACCCGAGGGAGTATGCCGCCTTCGTTACGGCGCCTGGTTACTCGCCTGGCGGTACCCGGACTGCCTACTCCCGCGGGACGCGCGAGTACGCGCCGTGGCGGGACGCTTGCGATGGCCGGCGGGCATGCCGCCGGACCCCGAGGCAAGGCCGGGATCCAATCTAAGGAAGGCCGAAGATGCAGGCGCTTACCCGCTTCGTACTCCGCCACAAGGCGCTGGTGGCGCTGACGTGGCTGCTTATCGCCGTGGCCGGCGTCATGACGGTCGGCGGCACCACCCACCGGATGACCAACAACTTCTCCATGCCGGGCCAGGCATTCAAGACCGACAACCAGATCGTCGCCGAGTACGGCAACGGCGGGTCGCAGGCACCCTACGTGCCGGTGCTGACCGTGCCGGCCGGCCAGCGGGTCACCGAGCCCGCGGTGGCGGCGGAGACGGGCCGGGTGTTCGGCGCCATCGCGGCCTCGGTTCCCGGCCTGCGGGTCGCCGACTACAGCTCGACGGGCGACCGGGCGTTCCTGACCAGCGACGGGCGGACCACGTTCGCGCTCGTGTTCACGCCGCCGTCGACCTCGTTCGGCGGCCCGACGCCGGCCGCGGCGATCACCCGGGCGGCCGACGCGGCGCTGCCACCTGGCTGGCACTTCGGGCTGACCGGCGAGGACCTGCTCGCCAACGGCGCCCCCGCGTCCAAGGGCACGGGGATCATGGTCGAGACGATGATCGGGTCGCTCGGGGCGCTCGTTATCCTCGCGCTGGTTTTCGGCTCGTTCCTCGCGCTGCTGCCCCTGCTGGTCGGCGGGGTGTCCGTCCTCGGCACGTTCCTCATCGTCGGCGGGCTCACCGAGATCACCGGGATCAGCCAGATCGTCGAGTTCCTCATCGCCTTGGTCGGCCTCGGCGTGGCGATCGACTACTCGCTGCTCGTGGTGAGCCGGTGGCGTGAGGAGCGGTCGGCCGGCCGCGCCAACGCGGACGCGGTGGCGGTCGCGATGCAGCACGCCGGGCGGGCCGTGGTGTTCTCCGGGCTGACCGTGGCGATCGGGCTGCTGTCCATGATCGTCTTGCCGGTACCCATGCTGCGCAGCGTCGGGTACGGCGGGGTCCTCGTCCCGCTGGTCTCCGTGCTCGTCGCGGTCACGCTGCTGCCGGTGATCCTGGCCACGGCCGGGCCGCGGCTCGACTGGCCGCGCTTGCGGACCGAGCGGCGCCCGTCGCGGCTGTTCTCCTCGTGGGCGGCGGTCGTGTACCGGCACCGCTGGGTGTCCGCGGCGGCCGGCCTGGCGATCATGGGCCTGCTGATGGCGCCGGCGCTGTCGCTGCACCTGGGGTCGCCGGGATCGTCGGCGGAGGCGACGGCGGGCCCGGCGCATGACGCGCTCGTTACCCTCACGTCCGGCGGCGTTCCGGCCGGCGTCCTCACGCCGGCCGAGGTGCTCACCTCGGGCAGTTCGCCGGCCGCGGTGGCGGCCCGGGCCGCGGGCCTGCCCGGCGTGTACGCGGCGGTCGCGCCCGGCTCGGCCGCCGGGTTCGCCCGGGCCGGGACCTCGGTCGTGGACGTGCTCCCGGTGGTTGAGTCGTCGCAGCCCGCCGGGCAGGCGCAGATCGCGTCGGTGGAGCACGCGCTCATCGGCCGCACCGGGGTCATCGGCGTCGGCGGTGACGGGGCGTCACTGATCGACTTCGACCACATGGTGTACGGGGACTTCCCGCTGATGCTGTCCCTCATCGCGGTCGCGACGTTCATCCTGCTGACCAGGGCGCTGCGGTCGGTGGTCCTTGCGCTCAAGGCCGTCGTGTTCAACCTCATCTCGCTGGCCGCCGCCTACGGCGTGATGACCTGGGTATTCCAGGACGGCCACCTGTCCAAGGCAGTGTTCGGCGTGCCGGCCACCGGGGCGATCACGATGTGGGTGCCGCTCATGGTGTTCGCGTTCCTGTTCGGCCTGTCGATGGACTACGAGGTCTTCATCCTGACCCGGATCAGGGAGGCCTACGACTCCTCGCGTGACGCCCGGGCCGCGGTCGTGACCGGACTCGGCCGGACCGGACGGCTGGTGACCAGCGCGGCGGCGATCCTGATGCTCGGCTTCGTCTCGATGTCGACGTCCGGGCAGACGGACCTGAAGATCCTCGCCACGGGCCTGGGCGCGGGCATCCTGGTGGACGCCGTGGTGGTCCGCTGCCTGCTCGTCCCGGCGATGGTGGCCCTGTTCGGCCGGGCGAACTGGTGGCTGCCCGGGTGGCTCGGCCGGGCCCTGCTGATCACGGCGCCGGCGGCCCCGGCGGCGGTGCCGGCCATGACCGCGAAGTCCCCGGTGCTGGCCCAGGGGCCGGCCGCCTGACCCGGACGCCCGTGAGCCGGGTACCCGGATAGACCTGCTGCCTGGCCGGCCTCATGCCGGCCAGGCAGTTGGCGCGGCGCGGGCTGGCTGGGCGCGCAGCGGGGTAGCGGGTGAAACACGCACCCGTTCGGTCGATGACGAGCGCGCGGCGATGGGACTTGCGTCACTCGACGGACTGGTCGCGGCGGCGGGCGGGAACGAGGAGGAGCGCGGCCAGGCCGGCGGCGAACGCGGTCGCGGCGAGCATGATGGTGGCGCGCTGGAAGGCGGGCAGCGCGCCCGCGCCGGCCGGGTGGCCGAGGACGGTGACCAGGACCGAGACGCCGAGCACGATGCCGACCTGGCGGGCCATGGTGACGATGCCCGATCCGGTGGCGAAGCGGTGCGGCGGCACCGCGGAGACGGCGGCGCTGACCAGGGTCGGCAGCGTGAGGCCGACACCGGTGCCGGTGAGCAGCATGCCGGGCAGCATGTGGGCGGCGTAGTCGGGGGTGAGCGACAGGTTGAGCCGCCAGAACACGCAGCCGGCCGCGTAGATGACGCAGCCCGCGGCGGCCACCGGGCCCGGGCCGACCTTTCTGGCGAGGGGGCCCGCGGCGATCGCCCAGAACGGCACGAGCAGCGGCCCTGGGGCAACGCCGAGGCCGGTGCGCAGCGCGGACCAGCCCCACACGTCCTGGCACCACAGGGTGACGAGCAGCAGCATCGCGCCGAAGGCGGTACCGAACACCACGTTCGCCGCGGTGGCGGTGGCGAAGACGGGGCGGCGCAGCAGGTGCAGCTCGATGACCGGCGACGGGTGCCTGGCGGACCTGCGGATGAACAGCGCCACCAGGCCCGCGGCCGCCGCGATCAGGCCGAGCGTGGCGGGCGAGGCCCAGCCCCAGTCGTCGGACTTGACCAGGGCGAGGGCGAGCGCGCCGATCGCGACGGTGAACACCACCGCGCCGAGCGTGTCGGGCAGGGCCTCGGCCCGCTCGGCGGCCAGGCCAGCCCGCGCGCCGGCTCGCAGGTCTGGCCGCGGGTCCGGCTGGAGTATCCGCAGGCCGGCGACGACGGCGAGTACCACGACCGGGACGTTGACGAGGAACACCCAGTGCCAGCTGACGGCGACCAGGGCGCCGCCGAGCACCGGGCCGAGCGCCGCCGCGGCGCCGCCCACCGAGGTCCACGCCCTGATCGTCCCGGTGCGCTTTTCCGGCCGCGCGGCGGCGAGCAGCAGGCCGAGTGAGGCGGGCATGAGCAGCGCGCCGCCGGCCGCCTGGACGACGCGCGCGGCGACGAGCACCCAGACGTCGGGCGCAGCGGCGCAGGCCGCGGAGGCCAGGCCGAAGACGACCATCCCGGTGAGGAACGCGGCGCGGCGGCCGATCAGGTCGGCCGCCCGGCCGGCCGGGACGAGCAGCGCCGCGAACACGATCGCGTACGCGTTGAGCACCCAGGACAGGTCGGCGAGGCCCGCGCCGGAGTAGCTCCGGCCGATGGACGGGAGCGCCACGTTGACGATGAACAGGTCCAGGTTCACGACGGCGATGCCCGCGGTGACGACGGCGAACACGGCGCCGAACCGGACGGGCGCAGGCGTCGCCGCCTGACCCGCGCTCCCGGGGCGCGGCTGCGCGGCGACCGTCGCTCCGCCGGCCGTCGCCGGCCCTGGCCGGTCTGCGGCGAGCGGGCCAGGCCCGCCGTCCGCCACGCTCTCGCTCACGCGCACCCCTCGGGTCTCTGGCCGGTTTGAAAACCAAACGTTTGCGGTGACTGCAGCGTAACCCGAGTGGGTTTGATTTGGCAACTAAGGTAGGCTTGCGGTCATGCGCGAGGAACTGCCCGGCCGGCCGTGTTCGGTGGCGGCTGCCCTGAACCTGGTCGGCGAGAAGTGGGCGCTGCTCGCCGTGCGCGAGATCGCCTTCGGCAACAAGCGGTTCGACGCGATCGCCCGGAACACCGGCGCGCCCCGCGACCGGCTCGCCGCACGGCTGCGCGCCCTCGAGGCGGGCGGCGTGGTGGAGCGGCGCCAGTACAGCGAGCACCCGCCGCGCTACGAGTACGAGCTCACCGAGGCGGGCCTGGAGCTGCGCTCGGTACTGACCGTGCTGCGGGCCTGGGGGGACAAGTGGGCGGTCGACGCGCCGCCGAGCGTGTTCGACCACGTCTGCGGGCACCAGCTCGACCCGGCGATCACCTGCCGCCACTGCGGCACCGAGGTGGACGTGGCGGACCTGCGGGTACGGGTCCTGGTACCCGGCTGGACCCGCCGGGGGCCGTCGGCCGCGGCTGACGGGCAGCCTTAGGGCTGCTTGCCGAGCGCCCTCCGTTCGGCTTAACGACGCGTTCAGCACGTGTTGGTGACCGCGGTCACCAGGTTGGTGCCCGCCGTGACCACCGATCCCGCGGCGGAGGCCAGCGCCGACAGCGTCCCGGCGTTCAGGCTGGCCTTGGCCGCGTCGAGGCTGGAGGTCAGCTTGCTCAGCGCGCTGGACAGGTCGGTGGTCTGGGCGGAGAACTCGCCTTTGGCATCGGTCGTGAGCGTGTTCAGGTCCTGCTTGATCTTCGTGACCTGGCTTGAGATGGCGGAAGTCCCGTTGGCCGTGACGTTGATGTCCTTGAGGCCCGTGACGGAGGCCTTAAGGTCGGCGGCGCTCTTGCACACGGCCGACGTGCTGGCGTTGGCCGGAGTCGACATGGTGCTCTTTGGCGTCGACGTGTTGCTGCTGCTGGTAATCGTGCTGGTACTGCTGCTGCAGCCCGCGAGCAGGCCGGCCGACAGGGCGCAGGCCGCGGTGAGCCCGCTGCACCACCTAACGATCATGCCCGCAGCATGGCTGGTCCCCGTAGACCGCTGCATCACCCGCATCGGATGAAGCCGCTAGCGCTACCCCGTGACCCGCCTCAGGTGCCGAAGGGAATGCCGATCAGGTACCTCATTAGTCTCGGCGCTCACCGCGCTCGGGCGCGCCGAGCGGGAACGCGGCCAGGGTGCGCCACTGGCCCGGCGGGATGGCCAGGTTTCCTGGGGCGGGGCCGGCCATCAGGGTGACCGCGGTGACCCTGGTCGCGATGGGGAGATGGCCGCGGACCGCCTCCGCCGCCGCGCGTAGGGCCGCGACGTCATCCCGGTCGCCGATGGTGAGGTGCGGGATGACCTCGGCGATTAGCCCGCCGTAGGGCGGGCAATCGGGGAAGGCGGCGAACGCGCCGCTGATCAGCGCGCGGAAGGGCCGGTCGTCGCGCGGCGCGAGCCACACCACGTCCTCACCGAACCAGCTGACCCGGTCCAGCGCGAAGTCGAACGGCGCGAACCCGGCGAACAGCCGGCGCAGCGACGCGAGCACCGCGCCGTCGATGGACGCCGGCGCGAGGAACGGGTAGAGCACCGTCAGGTGCGCGGGCACCCCGTCGCGCGCGCTCGAGTCGAGCCGGGCACGGTGCTCCGCCACCGCCGGCTCCGCCTCGGGGACCGCGACAAGCAGCGCGCTCTCCCAGTCCGGAGGCAATACCGCACCGGACCACGCGTCTCCACCCGGCCAGGCATCGGGACTCGTCTCGGCCATACGGCAACGCTACGGAGGCGCCCGGGCGAGCGCACCCGAATATCGGGGACGGCTCAGCAGCGGGGCTGGGCGCGGGCGCGATGATCGTGTGCGTTTAGTGGCCGTTTCCCGCGATCAACCGCACACGATAATTCGCGCGCCTAGGCTTCTTGCTGTTATCCGGCGAGGATGCGGGCCGGGTTGGTGACGAGCATCAAGTCGATGTCGGAGTCGGGGACGCCGTGCTCGCGCAGGTAGGGCAGGACGTCCTGGCTGACGTGCAGGTAGTGCCAGTCCTTGAGGTCGTCGAGGCGGCCGGGGCCGAACCAGTCGATGTAGCAGCAGGTGTCGTGGGCGAGCACCATCCGGCCGGCGTAGCCGCGTCGGCACATCTCGGCCACCAGGTCGGAGCGTTCGGTGAACGTCGCGAAGTGGTCGATGCCGAAGCGGTCCATGCCCAGGGTGAGCCCGGTGTCGGCCATGGCCGTCAGGTAGTCCGGGTCGCGGACCGCGTCGCCCGAGTGGCCGAGCACCACCCGGCTGAAGTCGACGCCCTCCTCCTTGAGCACGGCGACGATCGCCGGGCCGTGCCTGCCCGCGGCGTGCGTGTGGATGGTGATCGGCGTGCCCCCGGTCGCGACGTGGGCACGGGCCACCGACCGGAGCACCCGCTCGACGCCCTCGGTGAGCCCCTTCTCGTCCACCGCGCACTTGAGCATCCCCGCCTTGACGCCGGTGCCCGCGACGCCCTCGGTGATGTCACGGACGAAGAACTCGGTCATCGTCTCCCGGGGCCGCTGCCAGAAGAACATCGGCACCGCGTCGAAGGTGTACACGCCGGTGGCGACGACGATGTTCAGCCCGGGCACCTGGTCGGCGATCCGCTTGATCCGCGGGATGTTCCTGCCCTGGCCGATGACCGTGACGTCGACGATGGTGGAGATGCCGTTCGCCGGCAGCTCGCTCAGCCGACGGACGGCGTCGGCGACGCGCTCGTCCTCGCTCCCCCATTCGTCGGGGTAGTTCTGCTGTACGTCGGCGGTCAGCACGAAGACGTGCTCGTGCATGAGTACCTGGCCGAGGCCGGCGGCGGCGACCGGGCCGCGAGCCGTCTGGACCTGCCCGTCCTGCGACATCGATGGGCTCCTTCCCACAAAGGGGAATCGTTCTCGCCGCCGGGTGGGGTGTCAACGGCGCCGGCCCCAATGCTCTTGGCCACCGGTTAGGGCTTTCTCGCCACGGCGCCGAGCAGCGGCATCCGCTCCGGGTAGTCCCGGTCACCCGGCCCCGGCCGCCACTGGTGCACCTCGACGATGCCCGGCTCGATGACGTCAAGGCCGGCCAGCAGCCGGCCGAGCTCGGCGCGGTCGCGCGGGAAGGCGGGCACCGACCCCAGCTGGTTCCACCGGCGGGCGACCATCACCATCAGCTCATCCCGGTCCGGGTGCGCGAGGGCCAGGTAGCTGCCGGGTGGCAGGGCGGCGGTCAGGCTGGTGAGCGGGCCGGCCGCGTCCTCGAGGAAGTGGAGCACCATGATCATGATGACGGCGACGGGCTTGGTCAGGTCGAGCGCCTGGCGCGCGCCGTCGAGGACGGCACGCGTGTCCCTGGCGTCCGCCTGGAGGCAACTGGTCCCGCCAGCGGCCGACGAGCGGAGCGCCGCGCGCGCGTGCGCGATGACGACGGGGTCGTTGTCGAGGTAGACGACGCGGCAGGACGGGTCCACCCGCTGGGCGACGCTGTGCGTGCTGCCTTCCGCCGGCATCCCGGTGCCGATGTCGAGGAACTGCCTGATCCCCGCCTCGCCCGCCAGGTAGGTGACGGCACGGCGGAGGAACGCCCGCGACGCGGGCGCCACCTGAGTCATCACCGGGGAGAGGGCGAGCAGTTGCCGCGCCGCGCTGCGGTCGGCCTCGAAGTTGTCGTGGCCCCCGGTCATGTAGTCCCAGACACGGGCCACGTTCGGCACGGACGGGTCCACTCGGGCGCGCCGGACCGGGCGGGATGCCGCCCTGAGCCAGTCTTCGGGCAACGGCGCAGGCGAATCTCGTGGCGGTTTTCCCACTGTGCGACTCACATTCTCACGAAATGAGAATTGAAGTCCCCCCTGGCACCGGGGCCCTCCGGGGTTGGAGCCGCCGATTTGCCTATTCTAGGTAACTTTGCGTAGACGCGCAGCACCGGGCCGCCACAAAACTTGTCACGGTGCCGGTTGGTTGCGCTGACCGCTCGCCGCGCGGAAACGGCGCGCAGCGGCGGCGATTCCGGTGCGGTCCACCAGCACCTGGCGCCTGCCACGGTGTGCGGCCGCCGACCCGGGCTAGCCGCGGGCTAGCCGCGGAACGGCGCCCCGTTCACCTTGGCGGCGATCCCGGCGCGGTCTAGGTAGGGCGTGATGCCCCCGAGGTGGAACGGCCACCCGGCGCCGAGGATCATGCACAGGTCGATGTCGTCGGCCGCCGCGACCACGCCCTCGTCCAGCATGAAGCGGATCTCCTCGGCCAGGCCTTCAAGTGCCCGGGACAGCACCTCCGCGCCGCTCGACGGGTGGTCGCCGCCGGCGAGCAGCGCGAGCACCTCGGGGTCCACCGAGAAGTCCGGCCGGTACACCGACGGCTTGCCTGACTCAGCGAGCGCGCGGAGCTTGGGCGAGACGGCGAACCTCATCCCGAACGCCGCGTGCAGCGTCTGCGCGACGTGCAGCGCGATCCGCGGCCCGACCAGCTGGAGCAGCAGGAACGGGCTCATCGGCAGGCCGAGCGGGTCGGCGGCGTGCTCGGCGACCTCGAACGGCGTGCCCTCGTCGACGGCCCGGGTGATCTCGCCGAGGAACCGGGTGAGCAGCCGGTTGACCACGAAGGCGGGCCGGTCGGCGACGATCACGCAGTTCTTCTTCAGCTTCGCCCCGACTGCGAGGGCAGTGGCCAGCGCCGCCTCACCCGTGGCCGGCCCGCGCACCACCTCGACGAGCGGCAGCACCGCGACCGGGTTGAAGAAGTGGAAGCCGACCAACCGCGACGGGTGCTTAAGCCCGTCCGCCATCGCGCTGACCGACAGCGAGGAGGTGTTGGTGGCGAGCACGCACGTGTCCGCTACGACCGCCTCGACCTCCGCGAACACCTGCCGCTTGACCGCCAGTTCCTCGAAGACCGCCTCGATGACGAAGTCGGCGTCGGCGAACCCTTCCTTCGACACCGACCCGGTGACCAGGGCCTTCTGCCGGCTGGCGGCGTCCGGCGAGATCCGGCCGCGGGAGGCCTGCTTGTCGATCTCGGCGTGCGCGTAGCCGACGCCCGCGTCGACCCGCGCCTGGTCGAGGTCGGTGAGCACCACCGGGACCTGGAGCCTGCGCGCGAACAACAGGGCGATCTGCGCCGCCATCAGGCCGGCGCCGACGACGCCCACCTTGGTGACCGGGCGGGCCAGGGACTTATCCGGCGCGCCCGCGGGCCGCCGAGCGCGCTTTTGCACCAGGTCGAACGCGTACAGGCCGGCGCGCAGCTCATCGGAGAGCATCAGGTCGGCGAGGGCGTCGTCCTCGGCGGCGAACCCTTCGTCGCGGGACGCGGTGCGGGCCGCTGCCACCAGGTCAAGCGCCCGGTACGGCGCCGGGGCGGCGCCGTGCAGCTTGCCGTCGGCGAAGGACCGCGCCGCCGCGACGGCGGCGTCCCACTCCGCGGCCACGGTCTTAGACAGTGAAATCTCCGGCATGTCGGCACCCGGCCGGATCACGGTCACGGCCCCGGTCAGCACGGACGCCGCCCAGCGCAGCGATTCCTCGAGGAAGTCGGCGGGCGCGAACATCGCGTCAGCGATGCCGAGCTCGAATGCCTCGGGGCCGGTGAGCATCTTGTTCTGCGACAGCGGGTTCTCGATGATCAGCTTGAGCGCGCTGGCCGGCCCGATCAGCCGGGGCAGCAGGTAGGTGCCGCCCCAGCCGGGCACCAGGCCGAGAAAGCACTCGGGAAAGGCGACCATCCCCGCGCCCGCCGACAGCGTCCGGTAGGTGCAGTGCAGTGCGACCTCGAGGCCGCCGCCCAGGGCCACGCCATTGATGAAGCAGAACGAGGGCACGGGCAGCTCTCCGAGCCGCCGGAACACCGCATGACCGAGCCTGGCGATGGCGAGCGCCCGCATCCGGGCCTCCCCTTCAACCACGGGCGCCCGGTCCGGCCCAGCGCCCGCGATGGCGTGCGCGGCGCCGTCCAGGTCGGCCCCGGCGGCGAGGATGAACGGCTTGCCGGTCAGCCCGACGGCGGCGATCTCCCCGGCCGCGGCCCGCGCCGCCGCCGCGTCGAGCGCCTCGTTCAGCGAGAGCAGCCCCTGCGGCCCGAAGGTGTTCGGCCTGGTGTGGTCGTGCCCGTTGTCCAGGGTGATCAGCGCCAGGACGCCCGCGGGCCCCAGGTCCACGTCGCGGGTGATGGCCCTGGTCACCACCTCAGCGGGGAAGGCGTCCAGCTCGGCGCCCGGCCGGTTCTCGCTCGCTGTCATTGCTCGCAGTCCCATTTCCAAAACCTAAATCCGCTCCCACAGCACGGTGCCGCCCATGCCCATGCCAACGCACATCGTGGTGAGGCCGTACCTGACCTCGGGGTGCTCGGCGAACTGGCGGGCCAGCTGGATCATCAGCCGCACGCCGGACGACGCCAGCGGGTGGCCGAGCGCGATCGCGCCGCCCCACGGGTTCACCCGCGGGTCGTCGTCGGCGATCTTGAAGTGGTCGAGGAAGGCCAGCACCTGGACGGCGAACGCCTCATTGACTTCGATCAGCCCGATGTCGTCCATGGTGAGGTTCTGCCGGGCGAGAAGCTTCTCCGTGGCGGGCACCGGGCCGATGCCCATGACCTCGGGCTCCACGCCGGCGAAGGAGAAGTCAACCAGCCGCATCTTGGCCGTGAGGCCGAGCTCGGCCGCGACCTCCTCGGCGGCGACGACGCAGCCGGTGGCGCCGTCGTTGATGCCGCTTGAGTTGCCCGCGGTGACCCGCCCGTGCGGGCGGAACGGGGTCTTGAGTGACGCGAGGCCGTCGCGGGTGGTCTCCGGGCGGGGCGGCTCGTCCACCGTGGCCAGGCCCCAGCCGAGCTCCCTGGTCCGGACGGCCACCGGGACCAGGTCGGGCTGGATCTTGCCCGCCTCGTAGGCGGCGGCGACCTTGCGCTGGCTGGCCAGGGCGTAGGCGTCGGCCCGCTCCTTGGTGACCGCGGGGAAGCGGTCGTGCAGGTTCTCCGCGGTCATCCCCATGAACAGGGCCGACTCATCGACGAGCTTCTCCGACAGGAACCGCGGGTTGGGGTCAGCCTGCTCCCCCATCGGGTGGCGCCCCATGTGCTCGACGCCGCCGGCGATCGCGATGTCCGCGGTGCCGAGCGCGACCGCGCCCGCCGTCGTGGTGACCGCGGTCATGGCCCCCGCGCACATCCGGTCGATGGCGTAGCCGGGGACGGTCACCGGCAGCCCGGCGAGGATCGCCGCGGACCGGCCGATGGTCAGCCCCTGGTCGCCGATCTGGGTGGTCGCGGCGATCGCCACCTCGCCGACCCGGTCCCCCCGCAGGTTCGGGTTGCGCCGCAGCAGCTCCCTGATGACCCGGACCACCAGGTCGTCCGCGCGGGTCTCCGCGTAGATGCCCTTGGGCCCGGACTTGCCGAACGGCGTGCGCACGCCGTCGACGAACACCACCTCACGTGCCTTCATGGAAGCGATGCTACTCGCCGGTAACCAGAAATGCTACTCACTGGTAACTAGCGGCGCGGGCGGCCCTTGCGCAGGAAGTCGGTGAGCTGGTCGAGTGGCCAGGCGTTGATCACGTCGGCGGGGGTCAGGCCGCCGAAGCGGGCGGCGGCGATGCCGTAGCGCAGGTTGGTGAGGTCCACCAGGGAGTGCGCGTCGGTGTCGATCGCGAACTTCACCCCCGCCTCCCTGGCGGCCGCGATGTGCTCCGGCGGCAGGTCCATCCGGTCCGGGGACGCGTTGACCTCGAGCGCCGTCCCGGTGCGGGCGCAGGCCGCGTACAGCGCGTCCAGGTCGACGTCGACCGGAGGGCGGCGGCCCACCTTGCGGGTCACCGGGTGGCCGATGATGTTGACGGCCGGGTTCTCGACGGCGGTGAGGAACCGCTTCGTCATCGTCGCCCGGTCCTGCTCGAAGCTGGAGTGGACTGAGGCGACGCAGATGTCGAAGCCGGACAGGAAGTCCTCGTCCCAGTCGACGCTGCCGTCGGGCGCGATGTTCAGCTCGGTGCCGTGCAGCAGCGCCATGCCGGTGCTGTCGGCGAGCGCGCGCAGCTCCTCGCGCTGCCTGAGCATCTTCTCGTCCGTCATCCGCTGCATGACCAGGTTCGGTGCGTGATCGGTGACCGCGTAGTACGCGTAGCCGCGCTGCTCCGCGGCGGCGAGCATCCCGGCGAGCGGGACGATGCCGTCGGTGAGGTCGGTATGCGTGTGCAGGTCACCGCGGATGTCCTCGGCCGTGATCAGCGGGCCGCCGGCCGGGCCGCCCGGGCGGCAGGCGCCGACCGCGCTGGCCGGCAGCCGCGCGGCGAGCACCGCGTAGATGTCGTCGACGCCCGCGCCGTCCGGGAGCGCGCGCAGCGCGTCGCGCAGCGCGGCGTCGCCCGCCGCCACGTCGATGCCGCGCAGGATGCGCTCCTCGGTCTTCGGACCGAAGCCGGCCACGCCGCGCAGCCGGCCGCGCCTGATGGCCTCGGCGAGCTCGGCCGCGCTGGTGATGCCGAGCTCGCGGACGAGCTGCAGCGCGCGCTTGGGCCCGACGCCGGGTACCTTGGCCAGCTGGGCGACGCCGGGCGGTATCTTGGCGCGCAGCTCTTCCAGCGCCTGGAAGGTGCCCGTCCGGCGGGACTCGGCGATCTTCGCGGCGATCGACGGGCCGACGCCGTCGATCGCGGTCAGCGCCTTATCGGACAGCGCGGCGATGTCCGCCGGGTACCCCGCGACGGACTTGGCGGCCCGCTCGTAGTTCCTGGCGCGGAACGGGTCGCCGCCGGTGAGCCCGAGCAGCTCCGCGTACTCCCGCAGCAGCGCCGCGGCTTCCTGGTTCGCCGATGTCATGCCACCCATTGTCGCGCACCCGCCGCCGCGCGCCCGGAGTCGCGCGGCGTCACGGGACCGAGTCGCGTCGCCCCGCCGGATCCCTCCTGGGCGGGATTCGCCGGGGCGCGGGCGCGCGACCCCGGTGTCGCCTGGTGACGGACGATATGAAAAAAAAGTAATCGTCCCGGCAAAATGTGACGGTCTCCGCAAGAATGACGGTATGCCGGAGCGGGGAGCGTAGCCGGCCCGCTTTTGCCTGGGTCAGTGCTGCGAACAGGAGGACGTTGATGGGCCGCCCGATCATAGGTATTACCGGGGAGCTTGACGCGGCCCGCTGGGGTGACTGGCTGCGGGAGGCCGCGATCTTGCCGGTCAGCTATATCCGTGCGGTGGAACGCGCCGGGGGCGCGCCGCTGATCGTGCCGCCGGTGCCGCCGGCCTCGGTGGCGTCCTTCACCGAGGTCGTCGACGGCCTGGTGTTCACCGGGGGCCGGGACGTCGATCCCGCCCTGTACGACCAGGAACGTCACGAGGAGACCGACGAGCCCGACCAGCGCAGGGACCGCTTCGAGCTCGCCCTCATGCGGGCCGCCCTCGACGCGGGCGTGCCGTTCCTCGCCATCGGCCGCGGCCTGCACATCCTCACCCTGGCCCGCGGCGGCACGCTCTCGCAGCACCTGCCCGGCCACCGGGCCGCCAGGGCGCGCTACGCGCCGCACGACGTGGTGCTGTCGGGCGACAGCCTGCTCGGCCGGCTGCTCGGCACCCAGGTCAAGGTGCCGGCGGCGCACCACCAGGCTCCCTACCGCCTGGGCGACGGCCTGACGGTGGCCGGCTGGTCGACCGACGGCGAGGTCACCGAGGCGCTTGAGGTGGGCGGCCACCGCTTCGGCGTCGGTGTCCAGTGGCACCCAGAGGAGGGCGACGACCCGCGGCTGCTCGCCGCCTTCGTGGAGGCGGCGGCGCAGCCCAGCCCGGCTCGGACGGCGGAACCCCAGGCGGCCCGCAAGCCGGTCGCGATGAAGCCCCGGGCGGGCAGCCGCCGCTAGGACGGCGCCGTGCGCGCGGACGAGCGTTTAGAGCGGCGTGTTGTAGCCGCTGAACCAGTGGACGTGCAGCCAGTTGACCGCCGACGTCCACGCGCCGGTCGCTTCGAGCAGGCCGACGGCCACCAGCATGACGCCACCGATCCGGCTGACCGTCCGTGCGTTGCGCTTGAAGAAGCTGAGCACGTTGACCAGGCGCTGGAACGCGAGCGCGACGATTAGGAACGGGATGCCAAGGCCGAGGCCATAGACGAACGCGAGGAACGCGCCGCGCGCCGCCGTCCCCGACTGGAGCGACAGGGTGAGCACCGCGGTCAGCGTCGGGCCGATGCAGGGCGTCCAGCCGATCCCGAACAGCACCCCAAGCAGCGGCGCGCCCGCCAGCCCGGCCCTGGGCATCGCCGACGGCTTGAATATCCGCCCGGCGAACGTGAACCGGTCGAACGCGCCGAAGAACAGCAGGCCGAGGAGGATGGTCACCCCGCCGAGCACCCGGGTGAGCGACGAGTCGTGCGCGCTGAACAACTGGCCGAGCCCGCCGACCGCAAGCCCGGCGACGGAGAACACGGCGGAGAAGCCGACGACGAACAGCGCCGTCCCGGCGATCGTCCGGCCGGTGTGCCGCTCCGCGGGGGCCGTCGCCTTCGCCCGGGCCCGGGTCGTCACGCCGCCGCCCGAGGAGCCGTCGGCCTCATCGTGCGCCGCGGCCTGGTCCGTGCCGGTGCCGGCCGTGCCGGTGCCGATCGTGCCAGCGTCGGCCATGGTTGGCTCGGGCGCCGTCGTCGCGTCCGCGCCCGACATGCCGGTGATGTACGCCAGGTACCCGGGCACCAGCGGCAGGCAGCACGGGGACAGGAACGTCACGGCGCCCGCCGCGGCGGCGACCGGGATCGCCAGCAGCAGCGGCCCCGACGACACCAGGCTGACCACCGACATGCCTCCCAGTATGGCGGACGCCGGGCGCCGGGGTGGCCAGGGCCTGGCACCTGCCCGGTCGTGCGGCCCGGCGGCCGGCCTCGTCCCGTGTTGTCACCGGATATCGTTAACCCCTGTGAAACCGGTCGCCAGCGAAGCCCGCGTGACCCGCCGCCCGCCGGGGACCCGGCTGCTGCGGGCCGGCGTCATCGCGTTCGCTGCGGTGGTCATCAGCTGGCTGGTCGTCGAGGTGCTGAACAACGCGCTCAGCCTGGTTGACCTGACCGTGTACCGGGACGGCGGGCTGATCGTCCGGCATGTCCGCCCGTACTACAACCCGGGCTCCTACGCCCCGCTCTACGACTGGGGCGGGTTCAGCGCGCTGGCGCTCAAGTTCACCTACACGCCGTTCGCCGCGATCACCTTCGCCGTCGTGTCGGTGCTGCCGTGGGGGGCGCTGGTGGCCTCCTCGGTCGTCGTGAACATGGCGGCGCTGGTGGCCGCGCTGTGGTTCACCTTCGGCGGGCTCGGCTACACCGATCGCCGGGTCAGGCTGGGCGCGACCCTGCTGGCCGCGGCGGCCACCTTCTGGCTGCAGCCCGTGGTGCGCACCATCTACCTCGGGCAGATCAACCTGATCCTCATGGCCGCGATCATCTGGGACTTGTGCCAGCCCGACCTGCGCGCCAACGGCCGGCGCCGCTGGTGGAAGGGCGCGCTCACCGGCGTCGCGGCGGGCATCAAGCTGGTCCCGCTGGTCTTCGTCCCGTACCTGCTGATCACGCGCAGGTTCCGGGAGGCCGCCGCGACCATGGCCGGCTTCGCCGTCACCGTCGCCGCCGGGTTCGCGGTCCTGCCGCACGACTCGTCCCAGTGGTGGCTGCACGGCATGTTCCTCGCCGACGGCAACCGGGCCGGCTTCATGGGCTGGGCGGGCAACCAGTCGCTGCGCGCGGTCATCACCCGCTTCGCCGGGTCGGTCGCGGCCGGGCAGGACCCGTGGATCGCCGCCGCCGTCGTCGCGCTCGCGCTCGGCCTGACCGCCGCGTACCTGCTTGACCGGGCCGGCTACCCGGTGCCCGCCCTGCTCGCGACGGCCCTCACCGGGCTGCTCGCCTCCCCGATCAGCTGGGATCACCACTGGGTGTGGATCGCCCCCGCCGTCGCGGTCACCGGGCACTACGCGCTCGCCGCGGCCCGCCGCCCGCGGCAGGCAGGCGGCGCGCGGCGCACCGCCCGCCTGCTGTGGGCGCTCGCCGCCGGGATGATCTTCTTCTTCGCCGCGTGGCCGGACGCCCTGTGGGAGAACGCGCGGAACCTCGGCAACTTCTCGCTCGGCTTCCTGTGGGCGCAGTCCAACACCAACCCGATCAAGTTCGCCGAGTACGGCGACCAGCCAAGCTACGTCGAGTACCACTGGCACGGGTTCCAGCTGCTGTGGGGCAACGCCTACATCCTGGCCGGCGTGATCCTGCTCGCGATCCTGCTCGTACTCGGCTGGCGGCTGGCCAGGCGCGGCCAGGCGGCCTCCGCCGCCGCGCCGCGCGAAGAGCTCAGCGCCACGCTCCCCGGAGCGGGGTTATCTGCGCGGTGAAGGGTAGCGGTGAGACACTGGCGGCGTGTCCATGCCATGGGTGACCGTGTTCCTCGATTTCCCCGCCGGATCGTCCGACGCCGCCGCCGCGTTCTGGGGCCAGGTGACGGGATACGGGCTGTCGCCGTCGCGGGGGGCGGATGGGGAGTTCGCGACCCTGCTGCCCCCTTCTGGTGATGCCTACCTGCGAGTGCAGCGGGTGCGGAGTGGCCCGGGCGGCTGCCACCTCGACCTGCACGTCGACACCGCAGCCGAGTCGCTGGAGGCGGCCGCGGACCGAATCCGGCTGGCCGGGGCGCAGGTCACCCGCCGCCATGAGCGCCTCGTGGTGGCGCAAAGCCCCGGCGGGTTCCCGTTCTGCCTGGTGGAATGGCATGGCGAGCGGGCCGTGCCGCCGCCGCTGGCCGGGGACGGGGTCGGTGCCAGCCGGGTGGACACGCTCTGCCTGGACGTGCCGCCCGGCGGGTTCGACCGTGAGATTGCCTTCTGGGCGGCGCTTACCGGCCAGGGGACGCGGCCCGCGCCCGTCCCCGGGTACGCCTACCTGGACGGCCCGGCGGGCTGGCCGGCCCGCCTGCTGATGCAGCGGCGGGAGCAGTCCGGCCCGGGCGACCCGGTAAGCGGGCACGTGGACTTCGGCTGCACCGACCCCCTGGCGCTCGGCCGGCACGTCGCGCTCGGCGCGCGGGTAACCGCGACTCAGCAGTACTGGACGGTGCTCAATGACCCGGCCGGCCGTGAGTACTGCCTGGTCGGCCGTGACCCCCGCTGACGATTCCGGCTCTCTACAAGTAAACGTTGCCGGAGATCAGCGTGTGCGTCCGGCCGCCCACCCAGACCGAGCCGTCGGCGTCGGCGGTGACGTGCACCCGGCCCTGACGGCCGAGCGCGGTGCCCTGGCTGGCGGTGTAGGGCGCGGTGGCCTTGCCGGACGACAGCAGCCACATGGCGAGCGACGCGTTCAGCGAGCCGGTCACCGGGTCCTCCCCGGCGCCGCTGATGAGCGGGGTGAAGGCGCGGACCTCGAACGCCGCCGGCGATCCCGCCGGATACGGGCCGAAGACCCCGATGTCCCGCGATGTCACGCCGGGCGCGAGCGCGAGCACCGCCTCGGCGCTGGCCAGCTCGACGGCGACCCAGCCGGGCCCGTTGTCGGCCCACTGGGCGTCGAGGATGTCCTCGCGCTTGACGCCGAGGGACGCGGCAATCTCGTCGAGCAGCGGCTCGTCGACCGGGCCGGAGCGGATCAGCGGCGGTGCCTTGAAGGCCAGCTGGCCGTGCGGGGACCTGCGAATGGGGACGAGGCCGACGCCGCACTCCTGGACGACGACGTCCTGCCTGGCCGGCGGGCCGCCTGCCTCGAGCCAGGCGTGCGCGGAGCCGAGAGTGGGATGGCCGGCGAAGGGCAGCTCCCGTTCCGGGGTGAAGATCCGCACCCGGTAGTCGGCGCGCTCGTCGGACGGCGCGAGCAGGAACGTGGTCTCCGATAGGTTCGTCCAGTTGGCGAACCGCCGCATCTGCTCGTCGGTGAGGTCGTCGGCGCCGTGGACCACCGCCACGGGGTTCCCGCGGAACGGCTCCTCGGTGAACACGTCGACCTGCCGGAACTGCCGGTGCACGAAACCATCTTAGCGGTCAGCCGCCGGCAGACGGTTCCCGCGGCCCCGTGCAACCGGGAGGCATAGCCCGGCGCCCGCTACGCGGTCACCGCGGACCCGGCACGCACGCGGCACTGAGCGAGCACGTTGGCGATCACCTGGTGGCCGGCGCGCCCGGCGGCGGTCAGGATCGACTCGGGGTGGAACTGGACGGCCCAGCGGCCGGCCGCGGCGTCCTCGATCGCCATGACCGCGCCGTCCGAGGTGGCCGCGGTGACCGTGAAGCCGCCCTTGACGTCCTGCTCCTTCGCGTACAAGGAGTGGTACCGCGCCGCGGTGAACTCCGCCGGCAGGCCCGCGAGCAGCGCTCCCCCGAACTCGCGGACCTGGACCCGGCCCGGCTTGCCGTGCTGCGGCTCGGGCAGCAGCGACAGCTCGCCGCCGGCGTGCTCCACCATCGCCTGCAGGCCGAGGCAGACGCCGAACGCGGGCAGGCGCCGCGCGTCGAGCTCCGTCAGCAGCTCGTCGCAGCGGAAGTCGGACGGCCGGCCCGGGCCGGGCGACAGCACCACGAGGTCCGGGGCGAACTCGTCGAGCAGGGCGGCGGGGAAGCCGGCGCGCAGCGTGGTGACCTCCGCGTCGTGCTGCCTGAAGTAGTCGGCGAGGGTATGCACGAACGAGTCCTGGTGGTCGATGAGCAGGACACGCAGGCGGCGCGGTGCGGGCGCGGCAACGCGGACGTCCGGGTCGTCGGCGTAGTCCGCCGAGCCGGAGGCCGCGATCTCGGACTCCGACGGGCCGGTCAGCGCCCGCTCCGCCGCCAGCCGGGCCTCCTCGACCTCGCGCAGCGTCTCGAGCAGGGCGCGGGCCTTGATGTGGGTCTCCCGTTCCTCGGCGGCCGGGTCGGAGTCGTACAGCAGCGTCGCCCCCACCCGGACGGCGGCCACGCCGTCGCGGACGTGCGCGGTGCGCAGCGTCAGGCCGGTGTTCATCGACCCGTCGAACCCGATCTTGCCGACCGCGCCGCCGTACCAGCGGCGCCGTGACTCCTCGTTGTCCTCGATGAACTGCATGGCCCAGGCCTTCGGCGCGCCGGTCACCGTGACGGCCCACATGTGGGTGAGGAACGCGTCGAGCGCGTCGAACCCCGGGCTCAGCCGCCCCTCGATGTGGTCGACCGTGTGGATCAGCCGGCTGTACATCTCGATCTGCCGCCGCCCGATCACCCGCACGCTGCCAGGGACGCAGACCCGCGACTTGTCGTTGCGGTCCACGTCGGTGCACATGGTCAGCTCGGACTCCTCCTTGGCCGAGCCGAGCAGGCTGGCGATGTTGGCCGCGTCTTCGAGCGGGTCGGCGCCGCGGGCGATGGTGCCGGAGATCGGGCACGTCTCCACCCGGTCACCGTTGACCCGCACGTACATCTCCGGCGACGCCCCGACCAGGTACTCGCTCCCTCCCGCGTCAGCCGGGCCGAGGTTGAGCAGGAACTCGAACGGCGCCGGGTTCCGTTCGCGGAGCCGCTCGTAGAACCGTGACGGGGACGCGCACCGCTCGTGGAACGTGTGGCCTGGGACGACCTCGAAGAGGTCACCGCAACGGAAGCGCTCCTTCGCCTGCTCCACCACCGCCGCGTACCGGCCGGGCACGGGCTGCGGCGGCAGTTCCGCCGAGCCTGGGCCAGGCTCCGGCGTGGCCGCCGTTTCCCTGGGCAGGCCGGCCGTGGAGGCGGCGCCTGCCGGATCGCCTGCCGAGCCGGGGTCCCCCGCCGGGCCGGCGACGGTGAAGTCGTAGGAGTACCGAAGAGCCTCCTCGCGGCGCAGGTCGACGACCCAGATCTGGTCCGGCAGGTGCAGCACCAGGTCACGCTGGTCGTCGGAGCGGTCGATCGACGTCCGCACCGGCTCGAACTGGAACGCCAGGTCGTACCCGAACGCGCCGTACAGCCCCAGGTGCGGGTCCGGGCAGCCGAACGCGGCGGCGATCTCCCGCAGCACGCTGAACACGGTGGGCCGCCGGGACCGCTGCTCCTCGGTGAACGTCTCCTCGCCTTCCGGCACGAAGACGGTGACCGTGCTGAGCCCCTCGTGCGCGCCGTGCCCGGAGCCGGGCCCGGCCGGGCCCGGCTCCGGCCGGGCCACGCCGGCGCGCAGCATCGCGGCGCGGATCACCGGCATCAGCACCCGGCCGCGGTCGTTGAGCGCCCGCGCGGTCACCTGCCTGCCCCGGCAGGCGATCTCAACCGGCGGGTTGACGTAGGCCATGTGCCAGCGGGTGTACCGGCCGGGGTACTCCATGCCCGAGCTGAGCACGCCGCCGCGGCGGCGGTCGACGAGCGCGGCGATCCTGGTCAGCTCGGCCGGGTCGAACTGCTCGGCGGTGCGGGTGATCGTGACGCCGCCAGCGGCCGTCATCGTGCTGGTTTTCACCGGTTGGGCCTCTCGGGTCAGGTCTGGTCTGCCTGCGGTCTGGCTCGGTAGCCGGCGGAGAAAAACGAAAAGCGACCGCCGTTACCGGGCGGTCGCTCTGACAACAACAGCTGGCGCCGCCTAGGGGCGGCGCCACCACTGGAGGTCAGGAAACGTTTTCATCGAGACACACCCTAGCACCGCGCCGTGGCGCCGCGCACCAGTTCCCCGGCGCGCGCCGCGCTCCCTGGATGACAGCGACTGACACGCCCGTAGGCACGGATCGGCCTTCCTGGTACGGTCTCAAGCGCGACTGGAAGACCGAGGAGAACAGATGAGCAGCAAGACGACGACCACCCTGGCCGAGCTGCCCTCGCTGAAGGGGCAGCAACTCGGCGTCAGCGAGTGGTTCGAGGTGACCCAGGACCGGGTGAACACGTTCGCCGACGCGACCGACGATCACCAGTGGATCCACGTGGACACCGAACGGGCGGCGGCCGAGTCGCCGTTCGGGGGCCCGATCGGGCACGGGTTCCTCACGTTGTCGCTGTTCGTCCCGATGTGGTCGCAGATCCTCCACGTCACCGACGTCACGATGGGGGTGAACTACGGGCTCAACAAGGTGCGCTTCCCCGCCCCGGTGCCGGTGGGCTCGCGGATCCGGCTGGTCGCCACCCTGCTGGACGTGGAGGAGGTCAAGGGCGGCCTCCAGCTGACCGCCTCCGGCGTGATCGAGCGCGAGGGATCGGACAAGCCGGTCTGCGTGCTCGAGTCGCTGACCAGGCTCTACGGCTAAGACGCCAGCGGCGGCGCGGACTCGCTGAGTGCGGGGCCGCGCCGTCGGCGTTCCCGGCGGGACGGGGTGCCCGTCAGGGGCCGGTAGCCTGGCGTCGTGCTTGATCACGAGTGGTTCTGCGAGCGGGCCGAGAAGGAGATGTCGACCCTGGTCGCCGTCGTCGCCGCCGCCCCCGACATCGCCGCGGACGTGCCGAGCTGTCCCGGCTGGACGATCGCGGACCTCGCCGGGCACACCGGCAGCATCCACCGGTGGGTCACCGCCGTCGTCGAGACCCGCGCCACCGCGCGGGTTCCGTTGCCGGAGGCGGGCGAACCGCGGACCTCGGCCGACGACCTGGCGCAGTGGCTCGCCGCCGGCGCGGCGCCGCTGCTCACCGTGCTGCGCTCGGCGGGCCCGCTGACCGACGTCTGGTCCTGGGGCCCGGGGCGCACCTCCGGCTGGTGGGCGCGCCGGATGCTGCACGAGACGACGGTGCACCGCGCCGACGCGGAACTCGCGCTCGGGGTCACGGACCCGGTCATCGACCCGGTCACCGCGGCGGACGGCATCGACGAGTTCCTGTTCAACCTGCCGTCCGCCCGGCGCCCCTACCCGCACCTCGCCTCGCTGCCGACCGGGAAGTCGCTGCACCTGCACGCGACCGACACCGACGGCGAGTGGGTGATCCGGTTCACCGACAGCGGGATCGCCTGGGAACGCGGGCACGAGAGGGCGACCACGGCGATCCGCGGCCCGGTGACGTCGCTGCTGCTGTTCACCTACGGCCGCCGCCCGGCGTCGGACCCCTCCCTCGCCACCTTCGGCGACGTGTCCATCCCGTCGCTGTGGCAGGAGAAGACCGCGCTGTGACGGCACGCCCCGTGACGGCAAGCCCCGCGCGCGGCTGATGACCGGGCGACTGCTCGCGGTCAGCGACCTGCACGTCGGGTACCCGGAGAACCGCGCGTACGCGGACTCGCTCGCCCCCGGCGACCCAGGCGACTGGCTGATCGTCGCCGGCGACGTCGGCGAGACGTTCGCGGACATCGGGTTCGTGCTCGCGTCCCTGGCCAGCCGGTTCGCGACCGTGATCTGGACGCCGGGCAACCACGAGCTGTGGACGCTGCCGTCGGACCAGGTGACGCTGCGCGGCGTCGCCAGGTACGAGGCACTGCTCAAGGTGTGCCGCCGGTTCGGCGTGCTCACCCCGGAAGACGATTTTCCCGTCTGGGACGGGCCAGGCGGCCCCGTCACCGTCGCCCCGCTGTTCACGCTGTACGACTACTCGTTCCTGCCCGGCGCTGCGCCGGGCGCGGGGCCAGCCGGCCCGGGGCCAGCCGACCCGGAAGCAGGCGCCGATGCCGGCCCCGACGCGCGCCGCCGGTCCGCGGCGCTCGCGGCGGCACAGGCCAGCGGGGTCAAGGCCGCCGACGAGGGACGGCTGCACGCGGACCCGTACCCGTCGGTGGCGGCGTGGTGCCGGGACCGGGTCGCGGCGACCGAGCGGCGGCTCGCCGCGGTCGACGGGCCCATCGTGCTCGCCAGTCACTGGCCGCTGCTACGCGACCCGGTCCAGGCACTGCGACACCAGGCGTACGCGCCGTGGTGCGGCACCACCGCGACCGCGGACTGGCACACGAAGCACCAGGTACTCGCCTGCGTCTACGGTCACCTGCACATCCCGCGCAGCACGCGCCACGACGGGGTGCGCTTCGAGGAAGTCTCGGTCGGGTACCCGCGCCAGTGGCAGCGCCGCGGTACCGTTCCCCCGCCGCCGCGGGTCATCCTCGGGGACGGGTTGGGCCGCTCCCGTTCCGGCTGACCTTCTTCTCGCCGTCAGCCGTTAGAAGGAGAAGCCGCCGGGTCGGGAGTTGCGGTCGGCGATGAGGCCGGCCAGCGTGGCGAGCGCGATCTCCGGCGGGGTACGGGACCCGATGTTGAGGCCGATGGGGCGGTGCACCTTGGCGATCTCGCCGGGGCCGACGCCGAGGGACTCAAGGGCGGCGACGTGCGGGCCTTCGTGGTGCGGGTTGCCCATGATGCCGACCCAGCGGGCCTTGCCCGCGAGGGCGTCGCGCAGCGCGACGCCGAGCTCGTCGCGGTGGTGGTCGGTGACCACCACGTCGGCGCCCGCAACGTCGTCGGGAACGGCCGGCAGCACAGGGAAGCCCGCCATCTTCGCGGCGTCGGCGCGGGCGGCGTCGGGCTCGACGAGCAAGGTCCGGTAGCCGGCGTCGGCGGCGTACCGCAGCAGGTAACCGGAGACCGGGCCGGCGAACACCGCGACGAGAGTCCGGTCACCGCCCCGTGCTGCGTCCTGGGCGACGGCGGGCGGGGCTGACGGGACGGCGGTCGCGGCCGGTGCCGCGCCGTGCGCGACGGCGCAGGGGTCGCTCTCTTCTGCCATGGCCCCTAGTCTGCTACATCAGGCCGCCCGCCGGCCATGTGGGACCGGGCGGGCGGGCGGCGGCGCGCGGGGCCCCGTAGGGCCGGCGTCACAGGCCGGTCACCGGCGGTTAGGGTGGGCGGTTATGGAGTTTCAGGAGGTAGTGCGCCGCAGGCGGATGGTGCGGACGTTCACCGGGGAGCCGGTTTCCGCGGAGTCACTGGACCGGATTCTCGGCAACGCGGTCCGCGGGCCGTCGGCCGGATTCTCCCAGGGGCAGTCGTTCCTCGTGCTGACCGAGCCAGGGGACCGCGAGAAGTTCTGGGCCATCGCGGGCGCGGCCATCGCGGAGTCGGCCCAGACCGCACCGCTGGTCATTGTGCCGATGTCCTGCAAGCGCGTCTACCTGGAGCGCTACGCGCAGCCCGACAAAGGCTGGACCGACATGGACGAGGCGCGCTGGCCGGTGCCGTTCTGGCACATCGACACCGGCATGGCCGGGCTGCTGATCCTGCAGACCGCGGTGGACGAGGGGCTCGGCGCGGTGTACTTCGGCATCGTGCCCGAGGCGGTGGCGCCGTTCCGCGCCGCGTTCGGCGTGCCGGACGACCAGGAGCCGATCGGCGCGATCGCGGTCGGCCACGACGCCGAGACGGACAAGCGCGACCTGCGCGCCAAGCGGCGAAACCTGGCCGACGTGACGCACTACGGCCGGTGGAACGGCGGCTAGCCGACCGGGTCAGGAGCGGTCGCTGGCCTCGCCCGGCCCGACGGTGACGTTGGCCGCGTGGACGGTGTCGTCAGCCGCGTGGACGGCTTCGTCAGCCGCGGCAACGGCGGCGTTAGCCGCGGCGATGGTCTCGTCCGTCGGCCGGACGTCCGGGTCGTCCAGCCCCTCGGCCTCCTGGCCCTGGTGGGCGAGCCGCCCCGCCTCCCTGGCCGCCGGGCCCGCCGCGACGATGATCGCCTCCGTCTCGGCCTGGTCCTGCGGCGGCGGGGCGGTGAGCCGCCACGCCTCGCGGACGATGACCTGGAGCGCGCCCGCGAACGGTATGGCGAGCAGCGCCGCGACGAAGCCGCCGAACAGCCCGCCCACCCAGTCGCCGAGCGAGGCGGCGACCAGCACGGAGACCAGCACGAGCAGCGGCGAGATGCGTACCGTCTTGGACATGATCACCGGGTTGAGAACATGGTTCTCGACCTGCGTGTAGACGACGAAGACGACCGCGGTGATGATGCCCGCGGTCAGCCCCTGGGTCAGCGCGAACAGGATGGTCGGTATGCCCGCGAGCGCGCCGCCGATCATCGGCAGGAAGTCGACGAGCGCGACCCACAGCGCCCACAGGAGGGGGAACGGCACGCCGAGCGCGGCGAGGTCGACGAGCACCACGATCCCGCAGATGATCGAGGTCAGGAAGTTCCCGAGCATGTACCCGATGACCGAGCGGTTCACCTCGGACGCGATCGCCTGCGCCTCTTCCGCCTGCCCGGGCGAGAGCAGCGAGAGCACGCCGCGCCGCAGCCGCGGCCCCTCGAGCAGCAGCATCAGCACCAGGATGAAGATGGTGACAAGCTCGAATACCAGCGACAGCGCGCCCTTGCCGACGGCCAGCGCCGGCGAGGACAGGCTCTGCCCGAACGTCACCAGCTTGGCCGAGTTCTGCTGCACCCACTGCTGCACGTGGTAGTGCTGGACGAGCCTGCCGTACCAGTTCTTACCATGCTCCGCGTTGGCGACGTAGGTGGGGAGATTGTTCGCTAGGTGAGTGATGCCGTTGACCAGCGGGTAACCGAACGCGAAGGACAGCCCGGTGAACGCCAGCACCATGAGCACGCCCACCACGGTCACCGCCAGCCCGTGCCGCTTGGTCGCCCACCGCTCGACCCACCGCACCAGCGGGTTCAGGATCAGCGCGAGGAACCCGGCGACAAGCAGCAGCAGCAGCACGTCGCGGAGCCGGTAGATCAGCTTGCCGGCCAGGAAGAAGAAGGCGACGGCCAGGATCGCGACGATGATCGTCCGCAACGGGACGCGGCGCAACTCGGCGGCCGACCACAGCCGCGTGAGCCGGTAGCCCAATTCCCCCCGGCCCTGGCCGGTTTTCCCCTGGCCGGTTCTGTCCTGGCCGGTTCCGTCCTGGCCGCTTATGCGTTGCCCGTTTCTGCGCTGCCCGCTTCGCACGACCCCGTACTTCTCCTCAGTCACGCCTACAGCATGTCAGGTTACCGGCGCGTTTTGCGCGATCCAGGCGCACCTGGCCCGCCCTGGCCGGTAACGGCATTCCCGGCTGACTACTCCCCTGACCCGGGCGTGCCATGCGGCGCCGACCGTCCTCTTTTTCCGGATTTAACGGCACGGCAGCAGCCCGGCCGCCAGCTTGGCGGCGAGCACCCGCGCCGCCGCGGCGTCGACCGTGGCGCGGAACGCGGCGTCACCCGACGCCTTGGCGAGCACCGCGGCCGCCATCTGCTCGGCGGGGCCGAGGCTCTGGGAGGTCACCAGGTCGCCGCCCGCGGCGAGGAAGCTAAGCGCCCGGTTGCCCGCCGGGATCGCCTGCACGGCCTTCGCCTGGCCAAGGTCGTCGGACACGATCACCCCGGTGAAGCCGAGCCCGTCGCGCAGCAGTCGCATCACCACCGGGGAGAACACGGCCAGTCGCGACGCGTCGATCTTCGTGTAGGTGGCGAGCGCCACCATCACCATCGGCGCCCCGGCGTCGATGGCGGCGCGGAACGAGTCCAGGTCCGGGTCGCTCGCCGTCGTGACGTCGTCCACCACGTCCGGGGTGAAGTCGGTGTTCCCGGTCACCTGCCCAAGCCCGGGGAAGTGCTTGGCCACGCTCATGACCCCGGCCCCGGCCATCCCCTGCAGGAAGGCGACGCCGTGCGCGCCGGTGGTCGCCGGGTCGAAGCCGAACTCCCGGTTGAGCGCGCCGATCGGCGCGTTGGCCGCCGCCGTCGCCTGCGGTACCACGTCCATCACCGGCGCCAGGTTGAGGTTCACGCCGGCGGCGCGCAGGTCGGTGCCCCACTGCGTCGCCGCCGCGCGCAGCGTGGCTGGCGGCCAGCCGCCCTGGACGAGCGCGGACGGCATGGTGGCGAACCCCGGCCCGGTGAGCTGCTGTATCGCGCCGCCCTCCTGGTTAGCGGCGATGAAGAAGCCGATGCCGCCGGTGCCCGACGGCAGATGCGACTGCATCGCGGTGACCTGCCCGGCCAGCGCCTCGGTGCCGGCGGCGCTCGGGGTGAGCAGCAGCGACCCGAAGTGATAGGACCGCACGGCGTCGGCCAGCGGCCGCGTGCTGGCGTCGCCGGCCACGCCGACAAGGAACAGCTGCCCGACCTGCTGCGCGAGCGTCAGGCGCCCGAGCACCTGTGACACGCACGCGCTGGCGGCGGGCGCGGTGCCACTCGGCTGGCCGCTCGGCGAGGCCGCCGTGGTCGGCGACGACCCGGGCAGGTCAGCGCTAGCCGACGTGGGGCTGCTCGCCGCCTGGCCCGGGCCCGGCTGGCCGGCCGGCGCCCCGCCCGCCCCGCTGCAGGCGGCTGTGACAGCGCAGGCAAGGGCGACCGCGGACCCCGCCGCGCAAGCTCGCCACCGCTTCCTGCCCCGTTGCACGCCACGACTCTAGTGGCTCATCCGTTGGGGCCCGCCATCTAGCCATTCCCGAGGTGTTGCCAGACGATGATCCAGAACGGTGCGTGGCGTCGTCCGTCACCATCCGATGACCGTCATCCGGAAGGGAGCGACGATGCTCTTCGCCGTCTTCGACCACAACGACGCGACCGGCCTGCCTGCGGCGCGCCAGCTGGACGAGCGTCTTGAGCTGATAGCGGCCTACGAGCGGCTCGGCTTCTACGCCTACCAGATGGCCGAGCACCACGGCACCCCGCTCGGCATCGCCACGCCGCACCTGATGCTCGCCGCCGCGTCCCGGCTTACCTCGTCGATCAGGCTCGGCACGCTGATCTCGATCCTGCCGCTTGTGCCGCCGCTGCGGATGGTGGAGGAGGCGGCCACCCTCGACCAGCTCACCAACGGCCGGCTTGTCCTCGGCGTGGGCCGCGGCGTGTCCCCGGTCGAGACCGGGTTCCACGGGGTGCCAGGCGACGAGGCGCAGCCGCGCTTCGACGAGGCCTTCGAGATCCTGCTCCAGGGACTGTCGTCGGACGTGGTGAACTTCCACGGCAGGTACTACGACATCGACTCCGCCCCGGTGGTGACCAGGCCGGTCCAGCAGCCGCTCATCCCCTGGTACGCGACGCGGACGCCGGACAAGGCCCGCTGGTGCGCCCAGCTCGGCATGCCGATGCTCGCGCTCGTCCCCTCGCCTGCGGTCCGGGTGCTGACCGACGCGTACCGGGAGGAATGGGCGTCACTCGGCCGCGACGAGGCCGCCCTGCCGCCGCTTGGCATCTCCCGGCAGATCGTGCTCGCCGACACGAACGAGAAGGCACTGGAGATCGCCGGCCGCGCCTTCGGCCCGTTCAGCGAGAACATCAGCTACCTGTGGAGGAAGTTCAACGTCCCGATGCCGCCCGGCGTGGCCGACGGCACCTTCGAGCCGACCGCCGCGTCGCACCGCTACGCCGGCGACCCGGCCGGCGCGCGAGCCTGGGTCGCCGAGCACACCGCGGTGGCGGGCATCAACTACATCTCCCTTGAGTTCGCCTTCGGCGACATGACGTCCGCCGAGACGCTGCGCTCGGCGGAGCTGTTCGCCACCGAGGTGATGCCCGCGTTCCGCTGAGTAGCCGCGCCAGCCGGCCACGGGCGCCGCCCGCCGCAACCGCGGAGGCCGCCGCGCCGTCTAAAGGGCATGCGCACCCCCCTGACCGTCCTCGCTCTCCTCTCGGCTGCTGTCTCGGTGATCACCGCCGGCTGCAGTGCCGCCGGGACGCCACCCGGCGGCAGTGCCTCCTCAGTCACCTCCGCCCCAGCGGCGACTTCCGGTACCACCGCTTCTACGGCGCCGGCCGTGGCGGCGACGACCGGCGCCGCGACGCCAGGGGCCGGCCAGTCCAGTTCGGGCGGCGCGGGCTGCCAGAGCCAGCCGGCCCAGGGACTTTCACCAGGGTGGCTGACCGGGATCGAGTTCGTGTCCGCCGGCCAGGGCTGGGCGGTCGGCCAGAACGTGATCCTCGCGACCACGGACGGCGGTGCGCACTGGCGGGTTCAGCGGTCCGGGACGCTCAACCTGACCGCCGTTGACTTCGTGAACGGCCGGGACGGCTGGGCTGCGGGCAATACCAGCCTGCTCGCGACGACCGACGGCGGCGCGCGCTGGACGGCGCTGCCCGAGCCGTGCCCGGTGATCCGCTCGGTCCACTTCATCTCACCGACGACCGGGTTCGCCGTGGCGGGCGGAACGGACGACGGCGGCTACAACACCGCCATGCCCGACCAAGGCGGGGTGGTCCTGACCACAAGCGACGGCGGGCACACCTGGCGGACGCTGCCCGCGCCCGCGGACGCGCAGTCGGTCTGCTTCAGCGACCCGGCGCACGGCTGGCTCGGCGCCGGCGGGCGGCTGTACCGGACCATCGACGGCGGCCAGCGGTGGAGCGGCCCACTCACCCCCTCGAGCGGGGACACGGGGGCCGGCTACACCGCCGAGATGAATGTCCAGTGCGCCGGCGTCGGGTCGGCGTGGGCGCTGAGCATCGGTCCCGGCGCCGCGATGAGCCAGGAGCCGCACATCGGCTATCACGCGGACGCGTCGGGCGCGACGGGGATCTTCGCCGAGCAGTACTTCCCCGGGCCCAACCCGCCCGGGCGCGCGCCCGGCTCCTATGCGGGCCCGTTCTCCGCGCTCAGCCCGTCGGCGGCCGTGTTCATCGACTACTGCCCGGCGTGCGGTCCCGGCACCGCCCCCTGGGACGTTGCCACCGGCTCGGGCGCGACGCTGACCGTCAAGGGGAACGTCGGGAAGCTCACCCACCCGCAGGCGGCGAGCTTCCTGTCCGCGCAGGCCGGCTGGGTCGCGGGCACCGCCACGGAGTTCACCGACACGGGCAAGTCCCGCGCGCAGCAGCGGATCGTCGCCACCACCGACGGGGGCGCCACCTGGCAAGTGGAGTACGCCAGCCCGTGGACACCCTGGACTGGCTGACGCCGCTGACGACGGTTACCGTCCGGCCCGCACCGGTCCGCGCGTCTCTGGAGTGATCCGGGAGCCGTCCCGGTGACGTAAACAGGTCAGTCGGGCAGCAACGGGCCCGCGCACGGATCGGCGAGTCAGGAGGGGAACTCATGGCCATCGGTGTCATCTTCAATTTTCCCGGCGGAACCACGGAACAATACGACGAGGTCACGCAAGGGCTGAACAACGGCCAGCCGCTGCGCTCACTGGCGGAGTGGCCCGGCGGCGGCTGCCTTTCCCACGTCGCCGGCGCGACCCCGGGCGGCCTCTGCGTGCTTGACGTCTGGGAATCACCGGAGAAGTTCCAGGCATTCGGTGAGAAGCTGATGCCGCTGATCCACCAGGCGGGCCTCAAGCCGGACGAGCCGGTCATCTTCCCCGTGCACAATTTCGTCAACCAGTAGGCGGGCCGTCATGCCAACACCGCACGAGGCCCTGTCCGCCGCGCTCGCGCTGCCGGGCATCACGGTCCTCCACTTCCGCGGCACCCAGTGCGTCGAGCGCTTCTCCCAGGCCGACATGCTGGGGCTGCTCATCCAACTCGGCGCGGTCCCGGCCCCAGCCTGACTCAGCGTCAGCTCAGGGCGGAGTAGCGGAGCTGGCCGTCGACGATCGTGGCGATGACCTCGAGGGACGCGATTCGGTCCCGGCTCACGAGAGTGGGGTCCTCGGACAGCACGGCGAAGTCGGCCAGCTTGCCCCGCTCGATGGAGCCCTTCACGTGCTCGGCCTTGCTCGCGTAGGCGGAACCCCAGGTGTAGGCGCGCAGGGCCTCCTTGGCGGTGATCGCCTCCGCGGCGTTGAACGGGGCGCCGGAGGCGGTGCGGCGGTTGACCATGTCGTGGATGCCGAGCAGCGGGGTGCCGGTCGCCACCGGGCGGTCGGAGCTGCCGGGGAGCACCACGCCCGCGTCAAGCACGGACCGCTGCCGGTACAGCCAGGACTGGCGGTCCGGGCCGACGGAGGCGAGCATCCCGTCGCCGATCTCGGTGGCGAACCGGCCCTGGCCAACGGGGATCACGCCGAGCGCGGCGGCCCGGGCCACCTGGTCGGGCCGGGCGGCGGCGAAGTGCTCGATCCGGTGGCGGGCATCGCGGCGCGGGTAGCGGTCGGCCGCGGCGGCGAACGCGTCGAGGGCGAGGTCGATCGCGCGGTCGCCGATCGCGTGCGCGGCGACGCGCCAGCCTGCCTGGTGCGCGGCGATGATCATTCCGGTGAGGTGGGCGGCGTCGCCCTGCAGGTAGCCGCAGTTGCCCGGCTCGCCGTCGTAGGGGGCGGACATGGCGGCGGTGCGGCCGACGAGCGACCCGTCGGTGAAGACCTTCATCGGCCCGAGGCGGAGCCAGTCGTCGCCGAAGCCGGTGCGCAGTCCCAGGTCGATCCCGGTCTCGATGCCGTCGGACGGGTGCGCGCCCACCGGGTGAAAGGCGTCGCTGATCACCATCAGCTCGGTGCGGACGTGCAGGCGGCCCTGGTCGCGGGCGGCGACGTAGGCGGCGAGCTCGACCGGGGACTGGCCGACCCAGCCGCCGCCGACCCCGGCCTCGGTGACCGAGGTGAGGCCCTCCCGCAGGTAGTGCTCCCCGGCGGCGGCCACCGCGTCGGTCAGCGTGGCGAGCGGGACGGGCAGGGCGAGGTGACCGACGAGTTCCTGCGCTCGCTCCTCGATGAGGCCGGTGGGGCGGCCCGTCGCGTCGACGGCGACCCGGCCGCCGTCGACGTGCGGCGGGTCCGCGTCGATGCCGATGTCCCGCAGCACCAGGCTGTTCACCGCGCACATGTGACCGGAGGTGTGCTTGAGCCAGACCCGGTGGCCCGGCGCGGCCTTGTCCAGGGCGTCGCGGTGCGGGTGGGCCCCGGTCCGCGTCTGGTCGTAGCCGGCGCCGACGATCCACTCCCCCGCCGGCGTGGCGGCGGCCCGGTCCGCGACGCGGGCGTACAGCTCGTCGAGGTCGTCGACCCGCAGGTCGACCTCGGTGAGCGAGAGCCCGAAGCCGATCATGTGATTGTGCGCGTCGTGGAAGCCGGGGATGAGCGCCGCGCCCTTGAGGTCGATGACCTCCGCCGCCGACACGTCGGGGGCGCCGTCGTAGACGCCGATGATCCGCCCGCCGGCCACGGCGACCGCCGCCGCGCGCGGCCTCGCCGGGTCCATGGTGAGCACGCGGGCGTTGACAAGCAGCAGGTCAGGCTCGAGTGGCATGGCTCAAGAGCCTATTGGGGCCGCGCCTGATCATGGCGCATCCCGGGGCCGGTGTTGCCCGGGTCGCCATTAACATTCCTCGACAGTTATATAACCAATCTAGTATGTTCGGTGCTATGACGATGGGGACGACCATGCAGGTGATCGCTGAGCCGCGACGGCAGGCGATCCTCGACCTGCTCCGCGAGGAGGAGCTCCCGGTCGGTGAGCTGGTGCGGCGCCTGGGCGTGAGCCAGCCGCTGATGTCCAAGCACCTGCGGGTACTCAAGGACGCCGGGCTCGTCGAGGTCCGCGCCGACGCACAGCGCCGTCTGTACCGCATCCGGCCTGAGCCCCTCGCGGAGATCGATCACTGGCTCGCGCCCTACCGCGAGCTGTGGAGCACGAGCCTCGACCGGCTCGAACGGCACCTGGACAGCAGGAGGAACGGATGACCGACGCGACGCTCGACACCACCGGCACCAGGCCGGCCGTCCGGCTTGAGCGGTACCTGCCCGACCCGCCCGCGGTCGTCTGGCAGGCGATCACCGACCGCGCGCAGCTCAAACAGTGGTTTCCCTGCGACGTCATCGTCGAGGGCGGCCGCTGGGAGGTAGGTGCCGCGATCACCTTCCCGTTCCCGCCCGAGGTCATCGACATGACCCTGGCCGGCACGGTGCTCGCGGTGGACGAGCCGAAGTTGCTCTCCTACACCTGGGGCGACCAGGAGACGCTGCGGTTCGAGCTCTACCCGGAGGGCGACGGCACCCGGCTGGTGCTCATCGACCAGCTCGAGGCGAGCTGGGCGGCGCGGAACGCGGCCGGCTGGGCGGACTGCCTCGACCGGCTCGCTGGCCGGCCGACCGACCCGAACGCCTGGCGCCGCCGGTTCGCCGCCTACTCCGCCGCGTTCGAGCCGGAGATCGGCCCGCAGGAGGGGCCGCCCGCCGACTTCAAGTCCGAGGTCTAACCCGTCGCTTCGCCGCGCGGCCGGACGAGGAACCCGGTGTCGAAGCTGAAGCCGGCCCGCTGGTAGAACGGGACCGCCCGCTCCGCCGGGCGCAGCACGACGCGCAGGTAGCCCTGGTCGTCGGCGTGCGCGAGCAGCGCGCGCAGCAGGGATGAGCCGATCCCCTGGTTCCGGTAGGCCGCGAGGACGAACGCGTTGGCGAGGTACCCCCACGATCCGGCTTCGCGTCCGGGCTGCGGCATGCGCTCGAAGACCGCGAGGTTCACCATGCCGACCATCTCGCCGGACACCTCGGCCAGCCAGGAGACTCGGCGGCCCGACTGGCGCGCGTACCAGTCAAGGAACCGGGCCTCGAACTCCGGGTCACCGGCCGGGCCGTGCTGCTCGGCGGTCCACGCGCGGCGCAGCGCGGCGAGCGCGGGCGCGTCGGCGGCGCCGGCGATCCTGATGACTGGGGCGGTCATGAGCGATGAGCCTAGCGGGCGACGGGCGAGCGGCAGCTTACGATTTCGTGCCCGCCCGCCGCGGAAACTAACAGCACTCGCAGCCCTGGCAGGACGGGTCATCGCAGCAGCAGCACATCGCGGTCACCTCCCTCCGCACGCTGGATGTACGGCGGGCACCAGGCGACCGGGACTGGGTCCTGGCACGTCACCGCTGGGTCGGACAATCCGGTGATCACCCCGGCCAGCTCGTCCCGTAGCGCGGTGAGCCGGGCGATCTCCCGGTCGATCTCGCCGACGTGCTCGCGCAGCAGCACCTCGGCCGGGCCACACGGGCAGGTCCCGGTGTCGCGGGCCTGGGCCAGCTCGCGGATCTCCGCGAGCCGCAGCCCGAGCCGCCGGGCTCCCCGGATGAACAGCAGCCGGTCCACGTCAGCCGGCCCGTACCGCCGGTGGTCGCCGCCGGTCCGGCGCGGCCGGGGCAGCAGGCCCGTCCGCTCATAGAACCGGACCGTGTCTACCCGCACCCCGGCCCGGGAGGCCAGCTGCCCGACAGATAGCGCCCCGGCCGGCGGCGCCCCGCCGCCCACGCCCTGATCGATCGCCATGCCACGACGGTAAGCCCTGGACCGTACTCCAGGTTCAAGAGCGCGCGGCGTCCGGTTTCGCGGCTCGCGGCGGTCGACCTCGTCTTCGGCGGTGAAACACGCCTCCGTTCGGGGCCACCTTGATCCGGCTTCGGCTCTAGCGCGGGGCCAGGCCGCGGATGATCGTGGCCAGCAGCGTCTGGTAGGTGTACTGCGGGTCGGGGGTGAGGACCTGGTCCTTGAGCTCGAGGGCCACGGCGCCGTGCACGGCCGACCAGATCTGCTGCGCGACCTCGACGGGGTCGGGTGCGGCGAGCACGCCGGCCGCCGCGGCCAGCTCGACGGTCCGCACCAGCGCGCCGAAGGTGGCCTGGGCGTGCTCCTCGACCTCCGGGTTGTCATGAAAATGCGGCTGCGCCCGTTCGAACATGATCGCGTAGAAGTGCGGGTTCTCCAGCGCGAACTGGCGGTAGCTCAGGCCGCAGGCGACGAAGCGGGCGCGCATGCTCGGCTCCCTCGTGTCCCCGGTGGCCGCGTCCATGTACGCCCGCAGCCGGTCGAAGCCCTTGATCAGCAGCGCGTCCACCAGGCCGTCCTTGCCGCCGAGCTTGTTGTAGACGCCCATTGGCGCGATGCCCGCCTCGGCGGCGACGGCCCGGACGGTCAGTCCGGCCGGGCCGTCGCGGACAAGCACGGCCTCCGCGGCGGCGAGCAGCTCGCGCTCCACGTCCGCGGACGGCGTCCGGCCGCGCCGGGCCGGTGACGCCGGGCCGGCGGTCCCGGCCCGGTCGCTGCTTTCGGCATCCGCTTGGCTCATGCCGAACATCATCCCCTATCCGGGCCGGCGCATCGCTTCCTTGCGGCCCTTGACAAGTATAGAACGACGTTACATAGTTATGTAACAACGTCCTATAAGAGTCTCACAGGGGGTCTCGTCCCATGGAAGCCCGTTCCGGCACTGCGCAGCACAGCACGGTCCAGCCCGACCGGCGCTGGTGGATTCTCGCGGTGCTCTGCCTCAGCGTCCTGCTCACCGTCGTGGACAACACGATCGTCAACGTCGCGCTGCCGACGATCAGCCGCGACCTGCACGCTTCGACCTCGGCCTTGCAGTGGGTGGTCGACGCCTACACGCTCTCCTTCGCCGGGCTGCTGCTGCTCGGCGGCAACCTCGGCGACCGCCTCGGCCGACGGCGCTTGCTGCAGCTCGGCCTGCTGCTGTTCGCTGTGTTCTCGGTCGGCGCGGCGCTATCGCAGACCACCGGCGAGCTGATCGCGGCCCGGGCCCTGATGGGCGGGGCGGCCGCGCTGGTGTACCCGGCCACGCTGGCGATACTCAACAACGTGTTCACCGTGGCCCGCGAGCGGGCCATCGCGATCGGCGTCTGGTCCGCGGTATCCGGCCTCGCCGTCGCGATCGGGCCGGTGTCCGGCGGCGCGCTGCTCCGGCACTTCTCCTGGTCCTCGGTGTTCTACGTGTCCGTGCCCGTCGCCGTGGTCGCGCTGCTGCTCGGCCGGGTGCTGCTGCCGGAGTCGCGCGACCCCGACGCCGGGCGCTTCGACCCGCTCGGCGCGCTGCTGTCCGCCGCCGGGATCGCCCTGCTCACCTGGTCGATCATCGAGGCACCAGAGCACGGCTGGGCGTCCTTCGCCACGGTCGGCGGGATCACCGGGTCGCTGGCGCTGCTGGCCGCCTTCGCCTGGTGGCAGGTGCGGCGCCCCGACCCGATGCTCGACGTGCGGCTGTTCCGCAACCCCCGGTTCAGCGCCGCGAGCGCGGCGATCGCGCTGTCCTTCTTCGGGCTGTTCGGGTTCATCTTCATGATCACCCAGTACTTCCAGATCCTGCGCGGCTACGACCCGCTCGGCGCCGGGCTCGCCACGCTGCCGTTCGCGTTCGTCACCGCCGGGTTCTCGCCGGTCGCGATGCTGCTCATGCGCCGGTTCGGCACCAAGCTGGTGGTCGCCGCCGGGCTCGTCACGATGAGCGCCGGGTTCGCCGTCGCCGCGACCACCGAGGTCACCACGCCGTACTGGGGCAGGGTGGTCATCGCCATGGCGCTGATGGCGGCGGGCCTCGGCCTGACCACCGGCCCGGCCACCGACGCGATCATGGGCGCGGTGCCGCGCGGCAAGGCAGGCGCGGGCTCGGCCGTCAACGACACCACCCGCGAGGTCGGCGGTACCCTCGGCGTCGCGATCGTCGGCTCGGTGCTCAACTCCGCCTACGGCTCGCACGTGCTGTCCGGGCTGACCGCGCTCGGCGCGCCCGCCGCCGCCGGCCACCTGGCCGGGCAGTCGGTCATCGCCGGGATGAACGTGGCCGCCCGCTTCCCGGCGCCGGTGCGCGACGCGGCGCTGGCCGCGGTCCGGTCGGCGTTCATGACCGGCATTCACCGCGGCTCGCTGGTCGCCGCGGGGGTCACGCTGGCCGCCGCGCTTGTGGCGCTCGCCTTCATGCCGGCCCGCGCGGCGGCTGAGTCCACGTCCACCTCGACCGAGCTGCCGGCCGGCCTCGTCGAGACGGCACTCGTTGAGGCGGCCAACGCGCAGGCCGCCCTTGCGCCGGTGCCGACGGCGGACCGCTGAGAGGGCTCCGGCAGGCGAAGCGCCGCAGGCATTGCGCCTGCGGCGCTTCCTGTTTTCGGCTAGCAGGCGGGGCGGCCGTCGCGGGGGCCGAAGGCGGCGATCGCGTCGGCGTCGCTGGCCGTGGCGCGCAGGTAGTCCTCGGCCCAGGCGGCCCGGTCCGGGTAAGCCGAGCCCGCCACGACCGCGGCGATGGCCGCGTCCAGGTCGACCTCGACCCGGCGCAGGCTGACGCCGCCGTCCTTGAGCAGGGCCCAGTGGCCGCCGGGCCGGCCGTAGGGCATGCCGACACTGCCGGGGTTGACCACCAGGCGGCGGTCGACCAGGCGGGCGAAGGGCATGTGGGTATGACCGCAGACCACCGTCCGCACCTCGCCAGGCAGCCCGGCGAACGCCTCGGCCCAGCGGTCAAGGCGGGTGTCGACGAGTACCACCTCGTTGTCGTCCCGCGGCGTGCCGTGGCAGAACGCCACCGGGCCGAAGCCCTGCACGTCGACGATGACCGGGTGCGGCAGGCCCGCGAGCAGGTCCACGTGCGCGGGAGGCAACTGCGCCGCCGCCCAGGCGTCAACGGGGTACGCCTCCTCGTCCGGCGGGTACTCGCCGCGCGCCAGCGCCACCAGGTCACGGTCGGCATTGCCGCGCACGAGGACGACGTTGCCCATCGCGGTCAGCCGGTCGAGGACCTGGACGGGCTGCGGCCCGGCCGCGTGGTCACCGCACGCCACGATCAGGTCGGCGGCCTGAACCTCGGGCTGCGCGAGCACGGCGTCGAGCACGGGCAGCACGCCGTGGATGTCGGACAGGACCGCGACGCTTTCGACCAGTGTGGTCATGCCTGGACGATAGCCGACGTGCGGCACGGCGCTGCGGTCCCCGGTACCGCAGTCCTCGTCACCCCACTTGATAGTGGTTCGAGAGGGCCGGATGACCAAGCGGGACGCCCGGGCGGCGGTCCGGCAGATGCGCCAGCTGAGCGAGCGGCCCGGCCTGCACGATGCCGTCGCGACCGGGGACTTGTCGCGGTCCTGGGCGGTGGCGATCGCCGACTGGACACGGAAGCTCCCGGCCGCGATGCGTGACGAGACCGACAAGATCTTGCTCCAGGCGGCAGCGGCCGGAGCGACGCTCGAGGACCTGGCGACGATCGCCGGCCTGGCCATCGAGAGGTGGCGCTCGCAGCGGCCCGACCCAGATGACGACGAGGACCGCTTCAGGGACCGCTACCTCAAGCTGGGCACCACGTTCGGCGGCGCGGCCGTGCTCCGGGCCGATCTGACCCCCGAGTGCGGCGCCGCGGTGACCGCCGTGCTTGAGGCCCTCGGCAAGAAGCGCGGTCCGGAAGACAACCGGCCCCAGGAGCAGCGGTTCCACGACGGCCTGCAAGAGGCTTGCCAGCTCCTCATCCGCGCCCGCATGGTCCCTGACCGCGCTGGAGCCGATACACAGGCGGTCGTGCACATCCCCATCTCACAGCTCCGGGACATGCCCGGCGCCCCCGAGATCGAGGGCGCCTGGCTCAAGGCACGGCTCGGCGAGCCCGGCTATCTAGCCGGCCAGGACGCCGAGGT
>Ga0265338_10000998_pt1 | contig 47639 bp, 50 predicted proteins | sample 42126metaG_FD_193579 | JGI IMG/M metagenome (GOLD analysis project Ga0265338, IMG submission 193579) | Rhizosphere microbial communities from Carex aquatilis grown in University of Washington, Seatle, WA, United States - 4-21-26 metaG | ecosystem: Host-associated > Plants > Roots > Rhizosphere...
CGAGGAGGATAGGAGAACTCCGGTTAAAGGCAACCAAAATCTTACGCTCTTGGTCTGTAATTTTTGTTTTTAGCACTACTCATTAAGCATACCAGCAAAAACGTCATTTTGTTTTGGAATGGCTATATGCATAGGAATATTAAGCCGCCCACCATTAAACGCTAATAAATCCAAGACCCAGTACATACCTAACTAATACAAATACACTCTATTGTTTTGTATATATGTAATATATAAGTAAAGAAATAATAAGATTTGAAATTAACAGGTAGAAATTAAATTATTAATAGCGACTACGCAGTTGCTACTTAGGGCTCAATAAATCCATTCACTAAAACAGAGCATAGATCCTATATGTATATATAGTAGAGGGAGAATTTATTCGTGCATTTTAATCTGTTATTTAAGACAAAAGTATTAGTTGCCGATGACTAATAGTTTTAGCACCGTAGGATTGTAGATCGTTATATACTAAAGTTATGGGCAAAAAGAAATTCCTAGAGATTATCAAACTGGCTTCGCAGCCTCTGCCAAAAGGAGCGAAAAAATCGTTTCGTGACGATGATTATAACGATAGGCAAATTCTGAAACGTACGACCCAAGATAGTAAGGCGAAACTGCGTGGTAAGTCCCATCCAAAGACCGCTTCAACTGGCCGAAAAAGCCCTCCACATGATTCGTAGTTACGCCGTCTTTCACAAACTCCTGCGCGATATGCCTAACCGACTTGTGGTTATAGAATTGCTTGACCTGCAAATGCTTATAGATTTTACTCTCATCGGTATGCAACATTGAACCCTCATCCACGTGTTCATGTAAGAACGGCAAAGCCGTTTGAGAGTTAGCTCGCTCAACAACTTGCGTTCTGACATGTCCACCGACTTCTAGAGCAGCTAGAACAGGAGTTTTATGGTCTTTATCTCTTTGCCTGCGTTTGCCACCAATATATGCCTCGTCTACTTCAATCGGTGTGCCTAAAAAACCGAGTTTACCACCTTCATGCATCAAAATACGTATCATTTTAGCCATTCTGTGGGCTGTCTTGTAGCTAACTTCCACTTGCCTTTCAATCTCTAGTGCCGAAACACCATTCTTAGACACAGACAAGAGGTATAGAGCGTGGAACCAGTCAGTTAGAGGCGTAGTAGACTTTTCAAAAATTGTGCCTACTAGAGGGTATATATGTTGTCTACAGGCAGCGCACTTGTAGGCCATGCGAGTTTTAATCCTATAAAACTTTGTACCGACAGTTCCGCACTTAGGACAGGTTTTTAGGTCGCCATAGCGATCGTCAAAGATAAGTTGTAGGCACGCCTTATCATCAGGAAAGTCCCTCTTTAAGTCTTTTATGGTATAGCGCATATCTATAATTATACGCCTATAATGGGTGCAGTAAAGACAATACTAACATCTAAGTATGTGTACAAATTATGTAGAATAGTCAACACTTAAAAATCTGTGGATATATGTTGTAACTCCGTAAAAGACCCGAGATGTTCGGGTGTCTTGACTACATAGTCGTCGTATAACCAAAGATCATAAGTTTTAACTTCGGCCAGCCTGTGTATTAGTTGGCTTGATACATTACAATGTATCAAAGTATTGACCTTTTAGTGCATTGTAATGTATCATTGATGTATGGAACCTGTAATGTTAGGTCATGTCAATCAGCAGCTCGCTAACGCTAATGCGTGGGTCAGCAGCTTCACCAAGGATGAGCAAGGGGACCCCCTCCCCGCACGCCATATAGCCATAAAAGCACAACAATATATTGACGAATACATGGCGGCTAAAAGTACAAGGAGGTGGGTTATAGTTCCTGGTTTACGGGGCGTGGGTAAGACGACTATACTCGCTCAACAGTATAAATACACTCAAGAAAAATATGGCAACAGAGCCAACCTGCTTCATCTTAGTCTTCATGATGTGGTGAATGTGGTGGGTGGAAATCTAAACTTAGCAATTCAACAATATGAGCAAATACTTGCTTCTAGCGTAGAACATCTGAAAAAGCCTACATTCTTATTTCTAGATGAAGTGCAAGAAGACGAAAAGTGGGCAGATGTGCTTTTTTCTTTGCACGAACGCAGCCGTAATATTTTTATATTCTGCACCGGCTCTTCGGCCACTCGTTTGAGGACAAATGCGAATATTGTGCGGCGTTCACATATCGAACCCCTCTACCCATTAAATTATACAGAGTATCAAATGCTCAGATTTGGGCTTATGCCAGAAATCGGCCTTAAAGCCTCGCTTAAAGAGGCGGTATTTGCCAGTAAAGATGCCGCCGAGGCGCATAGCAGATTGACTAATATTTTGCCGAGTATACGAAGTTATCGTGCCAAGATTGACGCCTCTACATTTACTCATTTTATGTACACTGGCTCCTTGCCTTTTCTCGTGAATGAAACCAATCCAGCTCAAGTCTATAATGGAATAATCTCGCTTATTGAGCGAATAGTTAATGAGGACTTAGCTAAAGGCTATAATTTTGATAGCCCCACTTTAAATGCTGTGCAATCACTGCTATTTATGTTAGCCGATGGCGACACTTTAAGTCGCAAGAGTCTTAGTAGCGCACTAGGCATTGATGTTCGAGTACTTGGTGAATTGCTCGATGCTTTAGTTAAGACAGAGCTACTGATAGGAGTGCCAGCACGTGGCTCCACTACGATAGCTGTGACTAAACCCAGAAAGTATTTATTCATGAGTCCAGCAATCAGGGCTACCTTTCATCAAATTGCAGGTGTTTCTGCCACAGACCAGGCACGCAAAGGCGAATTACTAGAAGATCTAGTGGGACTATATATGTATCGTGAATTTGTCACTAAACGTCTTGCCAGTTTTACGTATAACGCCGGAGAGGGTCACGCCGATTTTATACTGCAGACTACTGCTGGAGCGCGTATTCCTATAGAGGTAGGTTTAGGAAAGAAAACTGTTAGACAAGTTGTAACTACCATGAAAGAGGTGAAAAGTACCTATGGAATCGTTATAAGTTCCACCTCGCTAGGTGTTAGTGCTTCTAACAACATACTCTTTTTACCACTTTCAATATTCTATTTAATGTAAGCCGGTCGCTATAAATGAGCCTAGACCTACTCCTTATTCAAAACATTGAGTTGGCGCTTGGGGAGGAGGAAGGCGGAGGTTAGTAGAATTGCCGAGGTTATCTCGGCGTAGACTAGTTGGAGGGTTTGGGCTTAAGACCCTTGTGAACATTCCTCTACCGCTTGCAAAAATAGCACTGCGGATTACTATGAGTAAATACGCTAAAAATAGGAGTTACGCATGAGTCGGATGCAAAGAAGAAACGAAACGGCATATCAAAAATGCGAGAATCGAAGTATGGAAGTTATTAGAGACCCTAAGATTGTCGATAACCTCGCCGTTAATGGATATATTGGTAGCGTAGTTTGTCAGAGAACATTAGACAAAGAAGAGGTTTTGACAGCTACCATCGATAGGATGGATCGCTTAGGTGAATTTGATGATAGGCAACCTGGTCCCATGGGTCCTAACGAAACATATCTACTTAAAAGACAGTTCATTCCAGTGTTTTCGGAGATGCTAGACTGTGGTGATTGCCCATACACCAAAACGGCACCAAGTCCTGAAGTTGTCGAAGCAAGTGCAGGCATGATGGATGTAATGAGTCGTCAACTTACAATACCAGGCAATCCCGTAAGCTAAATCAAGCGATTAATGAGAACTCAGCTCCGATGCTTGCGGAGGAGATAGGTGGCACCGAATAAAGTTGCGGCAGTTATTTCGGTGTAAGTTAGCCAGGGGGTTTGGGGAGGAAGTGCGTAGCCGGTGTTGGGGGCGGCTGGGGCAGCAGTAGGGTCGGAGACGTGGTAGCTTAGTACAAAGGCGGTGGAGACAGTTGTGACGGGTGAGTGGTCGCTGCCACCGGTGCCATCAAACAATACGTTTCCGGAGTAATCGCTGGCAAGATACAGATTACCCTGCGCGTCTACCAATAATCCGGCTAAGTCCGTGACATCTACATTGTCACCCGCCCCGTTGGCATCAATCGTCCGCGACCAGCCATAACTGCCATCGGCATTATATTGGACGATAAATCCGCTGAAATCACCAGCGGTCGTATGCGTGTCGGTGCCGCCCGCACCGTCCAGCGTAACACTGCCCGTCTGCCAATTGCCGGTTATGTATACCCTACCAAATTTATCGGTTGTCACCCGGGCCGGACTGACATCGCCACTCACTGGCAAAATAGATTTGGTATACAAGTACGCGCCACTGGGTGAGAACTTGGTCAAAAATGACGATAAGTGTGTGGCGGACGTGCCGCTGTGCGTACCACCGACACCATCGAACTTGACCATGCCGTCATATACGCTATACCAATAGACGTTTCCGCTGGGGTCAATTGCTAAATAGGGGTTTACGGATGCTATCGAGCCCGAAGTAGCATCAAGCGACTTGGTGTACAAATAAGTGCCGCTGGGACTGTACTTGGTGACATACGAGTTATTATTGGCACTGGTACGGCTATCGCTGCCGCCGACACCGTCGAACACCACGGTACCTATCCAGGTGCCGGTAACATACACGTTCCCGCCGCTATCAATACCCACATCAGCGTCGCCGCCGGCGCCAGATCCAGAGGCAGATGTATCAAGAACCTTAGTGTACACATAGCTACCGCTGGAGGTGTATTTGGTCAAATACGAATTAGCGTGCGTCGATGTCCGGGTGTCGGTGCCGCCGACACCGTCAAAGGTAGCGGTGCCATCCCAGTAGCCGCCAATATAGATATTGCCGCTGCTATCCGTCTGCACTTGGTCCGCGTTGCTGGAGTTACCGCTCGATTGGCTAAAGATCTTGGTGAATAGATAGGTGCCCGTCGGACTAAATTTGGTCACATAACTATTGAAGTCTGCCGTCGTAGTCTTACTATCGCTGCCGCCGACACCGTCAAATTTTACCGTGCCTTGCCACTGGCCGGCCATAATAATATTGCCGTCTTTATCTACCACCACGCCCTGGGCATAGGAATTGGAATTGACCGCGCTGGCATCAAATGTCTTGGTCCAGACATAGGCACCGCTAGCGGTGCGCTTAGTCAAAAACGCGTCATCGTTAGTACTCGTCCTGGTGTCACTTCCACCCACACCGTCAAAGGTTACAGTGCCATTATAGTAACCACTAGTGTAGGTGTTGCCAGCCGCATCTTCGGCAATATCAAACGCGAAAGAGTGGCCAGCATTGTTGTTGCTGCCGGCCGGTTTGGAAAAACGATAGGTCGGTAAAATAGTAGCGGCATGCACTTTGGGAGGTGTAATAAGCGGTGTTAGTAAGCCAACTAACATAGCTACAATTATCCCTACGACCAAAACTAGCTTATTGGTTTTTTTAATCACAGCGTCCCTCAAACTAGTATCTATTATAGGTAACCATAAGGAGTACTGTCAATCAGATGTTCCGGCGGGTAGTTCAACTTTTTGCGGGCGATGAGACCCCTTGCCCCTATCCAGTACCCGGACTAGCAAGGCGGCGAAGGACACCTGAAAAATTATTTGCCATTGCAACAGCAATCCGTGAAGTTTTGGCAGGTAATAAAACGACATTAGGCCGGCAAATAGTTCAGACAGTACCAGTCCGGTATCTACCCGATCAAATTTGTTCTTAATCACCAGCCAGGCAGACATAATTAACTGCAGTGAAAATAATGTCGCACCAAAGACCGTATGGATGGGATCCAGCAAGGTGTGGGGTGTCAGGACCAGGCCTACCAGCATCACGGCCATGATCTTTAGGCTGGGACCCAGATATTTGGGTGATTTGACTTGCTGTCCGGCCCGCCAATACATGTAGGCATTGAGCAAAAAGGCCGCGGAGTACGGCACAATGGTGGTCGCGTAAGCCCCAAAATAGCTCAGGCCATCATTGGCGGCTAACCCGGCCGGGCGAATAAGTATGCACACCAGCAACAGAACAAATACGGCACTGTAGCCGCATGTGAGGTTACGAGCCAATTTTGTCATTCGTAGGTTGCCCCTCTAACGATCTAAGATTTTGAACGCTGTTTGCGAAGAGCCATCGCACCGGCCATAAGTATGGCTGAGATTACGACAGCGTAGGTAGCCCAAGGGGTTTGGGCCGGAACAGCGTAGCCGGTGTTGGGGGCGCCGGTTGTGGTTGCGGCCAGGACACTCCATCTGCTAAAGAAACCGTTGTAGTCCGTGCCCTGGCTGGATTGCAAATCACTGCCGCCGCTAGCGTCAAAATTGAAGTTGGTGCCCAAGAAATAGCCGCCATAGTACAGGGCGCCGGATGCATCCTGGGTTAGCACATTAAAACCAAGCTGGCCGGTCGTAATTCCCGGGCCCACAAAAGTATTAACATAGCTGCCATCAGTCGCGAAGTTCGAGACAAATAGAGCGTAGCTGTTGGGCCCGTTGCTGGGCGTTAGGCTGTTGACCCCAGCACTTGGGTCAAAATCGGTCGTGCCAAAGAAGGTCCCGCCGACATGTATCAGTCCGTCGGCCGCGAAGCCCACCACATCACCACTAATTGTAGTCGAGGGAGTGTCCCAGGTTTTGGCGTAGTTATATGCCCCAGCAGTGGTGTAGCTGGATAAGAAGGCGTCATTAGAGCCTACCGAAGCATGGTTGTCGGTACCACCGGCGCCGTTAAAGTTGACATTGCCATTAAACAAACCGGCCAAAGCTATGGTGGTGCCGGAAATCGCCAGGTTGTTGACATTAGTAGCCGCGCTTGTGCCGCCAAAAGTGCTGGTCCAACGATATGCGCCTCCTGAGGTATACGATGTTAGGAAGCTATCCTTTGACCCCTGCAATGTCTTGCTATCAGTACCGGCGGTGGCATCAAAGTCCATGTTGCCAGCAAAGGTACCAACCAGATAGACGTTATTGCTGCTATCCAGCGCCAACGCATGGTTTGACACATGTTCGGCATTAGTACTACCGGTTGTCAAGGTACTCACATAGGCGCCGGCGGTGCTGTATTTGGTCATGAAAAAGTCCGTGGAACCGACGGCCGTGTGGTTATCGGTGCCGCCGGCGCCATTGAAGTTCATGCTGCTGGCATACTCCCCGGCTATATAGACGTAATTATTCGTTGTGTCGACAATAACTGTACTGGTGCTATCCGCAACAGCATCCAGAAAGGCTCTGGTCCAGCCATATGAACCGTCGCTGTTATAACGGCTTACGAAGCCATTGCCGCCGCCGGCAGATGCAGTCTTATTGTCGGTCGTGCCACCGGTGCCATCAAAGTTAATCGTACCCTGAAAATTTCCAACTACATACGGGTTGCCACTGGCATCCAGAGATACGCTATTAAAAGTCACATTAGCGCTGCCGCTAAGGGTGCGTACCCAGATGAGAGCTCCGGCACTGGAGTACTTGGCCAGGTAGGCGCCGGGACCAACTGAAGGAGTTATGTTGTGTACGCCAGCCGATGGGTCAAAATCAGTCGTGCCATTAAACCAGCCGACCACATACATATTGCCGCTGCTATCAACTGTCATATCCCGGACGGTTACGCTCGTACCGCTGGTGAGTACATCCGTCAGGCTATATTTTAATACGGCCGCATAGGCCGGTGCTGCCGCGATCACCACTAGTCCTAAACTCATAACCACCGCCAGCATAGCGGCACGAACCTTTACGGATACTTTCATGTCTTTTTTAACCCCCTAGTCAATTACCATAAGCATAGCAATGATGTCCGCTATACACAACCAGTAATTCTTCGCTACCGTACGGCCAAATATCATCATCAGTTAGCTTGAATCTTGAATAGTCCGTGTCGGACACAGAACTAAGCTCGTCAATTGCCATATTAAGTTGTTTTCCAACAGAGGGTGGTGCTGGGCTTTTATCCCCGCTCGGTAGTACTTTAAGTATGCCTTTAAGCTCGCCATATAAACCCCTGATACGCTGTCTTTGAATTTCAGCCATAGACTAAGTATAGCAATTAACTCTTTAGGGTGTGTAAACTATATAGCCGCGTAAATTTACAGGTGTATACTCTCAGCATATTCTAAGTTTCGCGGCATGACTGCCACCTCGTGTAAGCCGCGATAAGGAGGTCATATGATAACAGATGAGTTTTAACCAATGCGCCATATGTGCATTGGTTTTTTATTTGAGAATAGTAATTTTACAAAGGAGATAATCATGTCAAGTATATTAACAGCCGCTAAAATTTTGCCCTGGGGCGAAGAAATTTATTTAGAAATTCCCCTGCACAAAAAATCATCTAACAAATTCTACGCCCGCCACGGCAAAACCAGCGAGGGCAAAGAATACATTGAGTTTTCTAAGTTCGGCCCCAAGCCCAACACTGAGGGCGAGACGTACTCACAAAAGCTTAGGCTCTATAATCCAGTTCAATGGGCCCAACTAGAGCACTACGTTAAAAATGAGCTAGCTACCTCAATTGGCTGGGATCTGGCCGACGCCCAGCAGGAGTTTGAGCACAACCGTGATAAAGACCAATCAGATCAGCCGACTGACGACAAAGCTTAGCCTGCTCAATGAGGGGTCCGATAACTCATCGGGCCCCAGACGCTTTTCTCATGATGTCTTGCGACTCCCCACTGATTTTAAGTGTATAAAAAGCTGCTAGTCGGATATACTAGAAGTGTCTAATAAGGAGACGTCATGTTTAAAAATACGCCAGCGTTTAGTGGTTTTTCGGTTAAAAATCTTGACGAAGCAAAGGAGTTCTACGGCAAGACGTTAGGGCTTGAATTCAGCCAGGATGATATGGGTCTGACAATTAAACTTAGCGGTGGCGGTAGCATCTTTGTCTATTCCAAAGACGACCATGAGCCGGCTACTTACACCATACTCAATTTCGTGGTTGACGACGTCGATAAGACTGTTGACGAACTAACTGTCAAAGGCGTTTCTTTTGAACAATACGATTTTGGTAATGGTATGAAAACCGACGACAAAGGTATAATGCGAGGCCTCAAGGCTGGACATGGTCCGGATATAGCTTGGTTTAAAGATCCGGCCGGCAATATACTGTCAGTTTTACAAGAAAAGTAGGCTTTTCTGCTGCGTCAGTATAAAAAGTGGTTTGCTATGGACACGGCTAGTGTATTATTGATGTAATAGTACTAGTTATACGCTATGAAAACACAACCAAAACGACTTGTTGACAAAATTACACCACTATTACGTGAAACCATGGGTGAGCAAACTGCTACGCTGTTCCGCACCTTTTACGAAAAAGAAGATGACCAAGAAGTATTAGCTGGCGCCAAATCATTACTTTACGAGCTTATGGGCAAAGAACGTACCGATAAAAAAATACAAGAATTGCAGGCCAAACCATGATTAATAAAAAATTCGTTGCCGTCATCTTTGTCCTGTTTTTTATAGCCATCGCAGTTGTCTATATTTTTCAAGTCAGCGATAAACTGGGAAATGTCTTATTCCTAATTGCGCCCTTAACGGCCGTTATCGCCAGTTGGTATGCAGTCCGCACCTATCGACTTAATAATGGGCAAGGCCAAGTAATGGCGCTTCTATCCGCAGGTTTAATCTGTTGGTTCATTGGCGAGACTTTATTCTTTTTGTATCAGTTTGTCTGGCACCATACGCCTTTTCCATCAAAGGCCGATGTTTTTTATCTTATTGGTTACCCACTCATATTTGCTGGCCTGGTCAAAGAAATACTCATACACAAAGTCAATCTGCATGATTTTAACAAACTGTTCATGACCCTTGTGATTCTGTTACTCGCCGTTTTGGCAGTCATCGTAGCTTACTTTGGTGTCGGCAAGGCTTACACTCCTGGTACCTCGTTCTTAAGTAATGGTATTTCTATAGCCTATGGTATTGCCGACTTCTTACTCATCGTTCCTTGTTTATTTGTGCTTAAAATTGCCCTTGATTACCAGGGGGGCAAATTGTACACTTCTTGGATCTTAATCTTGCTGGCGCTCTTGTTTATGTTGACGGGTGATATTTTGTTTGCTGTTTTCAGAAATAAATACGATACCCTTGTATGGCCCTATACACTCATTGATTTGGCTTATGTCTTAAGCTACTTATCGTTTGCGTTTAGTTTCTTTTATACGTCTGCCACTATACGCGAACTTCACGCTAAATTGCGCATATAACCAGTCGGCTTTATTTTATTTTCTCCAGGGCGTTTTTGTTGATTTCCAGACGGTGAGTCTTGCCAAAACGAACCATTTGGCCTGTTTCTAGATCATTCATAATGTTGCTGACGGTTTCGCGGGTAAGACCGGTAAAGTCGGCTAGAAATTGCTGGGTAGTGGCAAAATCTAAACGATACCACGATCCGGTAATTTGCGCGTAGTTAACAGCCAGGTACTTGAGCGCATGCATAATTTTGAGTCGTGAATCGGTCTTTTCGAAGCTGTTAATACGGAAAACCAGTTGTTCAATTTCTGTCAGGAACCAACGCGTAAGCTCGTTAGAAAACTTAACATTGGTTTCTGTAGCCTGGTGAAAATCGGCTAAAGGTATGGTGATGACCTCGACATCATCGATTGTGGCATAAAAACCGTTGATCTCGCTGCTGACCCCAAAGGCGTAAAGCATAGGAAAAATGTTTTGCGGACCAATAAGGTGCAAAACCTTTTCGTTGCCGCTGCCGTCAATGTCGTAATATTTTATATGTCCGCTTAGCACAAAAAAGACATACTGCGGCTTGTCGCTCTGATAACAAATAATTTGATTCTTGGCATAACGGCGAACACTTGCAGTTGGGAACAGATCACGTATAGATGAAACTGTAAGATTTTTCACATTTTTAGTATAACCCATTTTACATCTACAAGTTATCAAAACCGTTGCCTCGCCCGTAGTCAGACTAACAGACGATTGCCGTCTAGTTTTGTATGCTAGAGCCATGATCGAAAACCGCTACGTAGGCTCAACATAAGCAAAGGCGCTTCCTACCCGCAGCCACTAGGTCATAGCACCAACCATAAAGTGGCCGAGCGGCCATATATGTCCCTACCCTAGGACGGTTGCGGGAGCCGCTGGTTCCCGCAACAATAACATCAATATTAAATGAAGTTTAGGAGTTTGCTATGGAGGCGCAAAAAGGCAGTAGGATTGAACCAAGACAGTTAAGGCGGCGCCTACAGCGCAAGTACCTGGCCAAGCGATTGATTCGACGGCGCCGAAGTGTGCCGCAGTATGAATCTTATATAGTCAAATCACTTGAGCCAGTAGGTAATCCGCCCTAAGTACCTGGCTAGATTTATACCTAAAACTACGCTACAACAGACAACTTGTTGATCCGGGTACAGCCTGGTCCTCCAACAAGTTGTTTTGTTGTTACCATAAAACAAGAAGCATCATGCCACCCTATAGTTAAGCCTAGTGCTATACTCAATGTACTAGTAGGAGAACAGTAATGGCTGCCGGAGACCCAGTAAGAAGCGCCGCTCAACAGGCACGAACCCAAGCTCGTCAACATCGGGACCAGGCAGTTAATATGCACCGCTCGGCCAGTGATTTGGAGCGAGTTGCAACACAGCTCGAGAACGAAGCAACCAATTTGGAGCGGCAAGCCAAAGATGCCGATAACACCGAGCAGCAATCCAGGCAAGCCATAGGTAAGCTCAAAAACCAAAGCGGCACTGGTCCCTTTTAATTTAAAAGACCCTGATTTATACGTACTACGAAATACGATATTCGTTATACAAAAAAGACCCCGACGAAGCGGGGTCTTTCACGAATGCGTGTTTGCTATTAACTATTAAGAACGCGCTTGGATTTCACAACCAGTGAACCAACGTAACCAAGAACAGTTGTAGCTAAGGCAATGCCCATGACATTACCTGCACCAGTATTTGGAAGTGTGGTAACCGTAGTATCGCCTTGGACGGCAGGAGTTACTGAAGTCACAGGGGTTACAGGAGTAACGGGTTTAACCGGAACAGAAACCTTAACCACCGCATCGTCACAACCATTCTGAGTAGTCTTGTTATCTACGCCCACACCGTTGTAACAAGCCTGGTTGTCTATGACCACACCATCTTGAGTACTGCTCACGGTAACAGCGATAGTTTTGCTTACAGTGGCACCGGGCTTAATGGTACCAAGGTTAAGCGTAACGGTTCGCTGGTTAGCATCGCTGGTTAAGTTTAGGCCAGCTGGTAATTTGTCGGTCACAACGGTATTGATCATGTCATCGTCGCCATTTTTAGCGACCGCACCCTTGTTACTGACGGTAATAGTGTAAACCAAACTATCGCCAGAGTTAACGTTAAGCGCTGAGCTGGCGCTATTGGCATCAACTATTGCACTGTTGGTTGTTATATCTTGAACTTGTTTTTGTATATAACCTTGCGGGTGACAGGCCAACACCGGAGTAGCCACAAGTATAGCAGCGGTTACGCCAGATAGGGTCGCCCCTGTAATTAATTTAGTCTTCATCTGATAAGTCTCCACCAAGGCAGGATCTTAATAAGTCTGCCTTACAGAGATATATAATAGCACTTATGTTTATAATTGTCAATACTATTTTATAATTGCTCTCCGGTAAACCGCTGCAAAGCAACTAGATTATACTAATGGAGTGACGCATAAAATTGTTTATTACCTTAGGTTAAGCCAGTTAAACTTCTTTGGCTTTTTAGCTGTTTGCACGGTGCTTATGCCTCATTTTTTGTTTGAGCGTAACGAGGGTGGGATTAGCAATTTTGGCGTGCACCGCCTGACCATCATACCTTTTAGTCTGGCTTTTTTGGCTTGTAGTATATGCTTGGCGCAGACTGCACATCTGTTAAAACCTAAAACGAGTATAGCCAAACAATTCCGGATGATCCTGATAGGTTTCTCTGCTCTGCTATTCTTAACTCTGCTCAGCACCTATCCCTATAAACTTAATCAGAGACTTGATGAAGTTCATATATGGACGGGTATTAGTTTATTTTATGCCGAGTTGTCTGCGGCCGTTTGGCTAACATTAAGAGTTCTTAAAAACAGATTGGGTTACTTGCTTTTCTTTGTTGGATCAGCTGGGTTCGTACTAGCAACTTTAACCTTTTTTGGCTTAATTCATCTGTTATTTGTCTCGCAAATAGTCACCGCAGCAGCATTCGGTTTATTGTTAATAAATGGTGGCAAAATGGTTGCCAACCAGCAATAATAAACCAGTGCTTTTTGGGTATAACATTGCAAGCCGTTCTGATAGTTTGACTAGACGTAACACCAGATCAAGGCTTTATTTTTGAACTTCGGAGTGGACGCCCTCAACAAGCCATTTATCGCCTATTTTATATAACGTTACCGTTAAGAGCAGTTTATGTCTGGGATTGGTTAGTACATATCTGGTAATTACCGACTTGGTTGAACCGTTCACAAACGTTATTTGCCAACTATTCTCTTGGTATGGTTGTACTGTTATTTTGACGTTTGCCGTGTTAGCGAAGGTGGCTAATTGACTTTCGGTTGTTACCTGACGAAACTGCGGCCCGGTTAGTTGATAAGCACCTTGCGGGTTATTGGCGACTAGATCTTGTATGAACGCATCACTAACTTTCTTGGCAGACTTCATTTCGGCTTTGCCCTGGAAGACAACACTGCCGACTCCGATAGCTAACCCCACCAGTATTACAAGCACTCCCATGGCTATCTTCAACAGCCAGCGCTTGCGTCTGGATGGTTTTGACACTACATCAGCTTGAGCCTGCGGTTGTTCGGCCGAGGCAACCGGGACAATTACGTCTTCCGGCGAAGGTGAAATATGATTGTTTTGTTGGTTGGGACTCATTTGGTAACACCAAGTATAGCATTGGGCCGGGCTATTGAAACTTGCTAATGTTTATTTCCTTATTAAATTCTTTGCCAGCCGATTTTAAGCTTAGGCCGTATACTTAGAGCGGCATGCTACTACTGCTCATCTCTTTTATTGCTGGAGTTTTAACTGTTTTGGCGCCCTGCGTGCTACCCCTGTTACCGGTTATTATTGGCGGCTCGCTGAGCAGTGGCAAACATAAAAGCCGGCCCTACATTATTGCCGCCTCTCTGGCTGGATCAATTATTGCCTTTACGCTGCTGCTCAAAGTGAGCACTGCTCTAGTCAATCTGTCGCCAAATGTACTTAACTATACGGCCGGCAGTCTGATTGTGGCCCTGGGATTAGTAAGTATCTTCCCCGAGCTATGGGAAAAGTTTATGATTAAAGTCAACTGGGAGGCTTCCGCTCTACGTTTGTTTGGCAACAGTCAAAAACAGAGAGGGCAATATATTGGACCAATCTTAATCGGCGTGGCACTGGGCCCGGTATTTGCCAGCTGCAGTCCCACCTATGCCTTCATCCTGGCTTCGATTCTTCCCAGATCATTCTTGGCCGGTTTTATCTATCTTATCACTTACAGTGTAGCGCTGGTGTTATCCCTGTTGGCGGTGGCATTATTGGGGCGAAAGTTCATCAGCAAGTTCAAGTGGGCCATAGATACGCACAGCCTGTTCCGAAGATTGATTGGCGTGTTATTTGTCATCATAGGTGTTTTGATAATCAGTGGTCAGGAGGTCAGATTTGAAACCTGGGTGGGCAATCATCTACCCTTTGACGAGACTAAAATAGAGCAAACACTGCTGGCCAAACAGCACAAAGGCATCGCTGCACCGTCTGCTCACATAGGTGATGTGCTTAATGTCGAGCCTACGCCAGCACCAGACTTGGCCGGTTTAACCAACTGGATCAACAGTCCACCACTGCAACTCTCACAGCTCCAAGGTAAGGTAGTACTGGTGGATTTTTGGACCTATTCTTGCGTGAATTGCAACCGAGCGTTGCCTTATGTAGAGAAATGGTACCAAGCCTATCAGAGTAAAGGCTTGGTGGTTATTGGCGTACACACGCCAGAGTTTGCCTTTGAACACAACCCAGCCAACGTCCAGAATGCGGTTACAACAGATAAAATTACCTACCCGGTAGCCCTCGATAACAATTACAGCACTTGGAATGCATTTGATAATAACTCCTGGCCAGCCGACTATCTGATAGATAAGTCTGGCGATATCCGGTATGTGGCACTAGGCGAGGGGGATTATGACAAAACCGAGGAAGCCATTCAAAGCTTATTGGGTATCAATGCGCCGCTTAAAACGCCCGTTTCTAAAGTACCGATTGCTTCCGATCAGACGCCAGAGACTTATTTTGGCACTAACAGAGAAAGCGGCTACAATGGCAACCCAGGATTAACGGATGGGACTCACAACTTTACATCGCAGTCATTAAACAAGTTGTTCCAGAATTTCTGGACGCTGGGCGGAAATTGGCAAGTTACATCAGAAAGTATCACCAGCCAGAGTACTGCCACACTGACATTTAGGGTCGCCGCCAAAGATGTCTATGTGGTGGCTGGCAGTGCCGACAATCAAGCCCATACTGTATCTATTAATCTGTCTGGCAATGCAGCTGGACAATATGGCAGTGACGACTCTAGTGGTAAGTTAATAATTAACGGCTACAGACTATATCATATTGCCTCCCTACACTCCTTTGGCTCCACTGTGGTAACGCTGACCATACCAAAAGGCGTATCTCTGTATACCTTTACCTTTGGCAGCTAAGCGTCTTATACTAGAAGCATGAGTGTCGATCTGCAGTCGGAATCTAAAAAAGTTACTGCTCGGGCCAAAGCCGTAGTGGCTGGACCAGATTTGAATGGAACGGCTGAATTTACCGAATACGATGTCGATGGCTGGAAGTATGTACACATAAAACTGACCTTAAATGGCAAACCAGAGGTGTTAAAAGCCGGCAAACATGCGGTGCATATCCATGAAAAGGGCGATTGCGAGTGCGACGGCTTTAAGTGCGCCGGCGGCCATTTTGACCCAGGTCCATCCGGCAACAGTGATCCGGATGCCAACCACGGCTACCATGCTGGAGATTTGCCTAATATTATTGTTGACGACAAGGGCGAAGGAGTACTGGAAACTATCACTACCCGTGTAACCCTATCCGATGGCCCCGTTTCTGTCTTGCAACCAGCCGAAGGCACATCACTGATGGTCCACGCCAACGAGGACCCCTACACCTCTGGTGAAACAGGCTCCGGCCACAGCGGCGGCCCCCGCCTAGCCTGCGGCCGCATCGACCGTGTCTAGGTTTTAATAATGCTATTAATTTACAGGGCTCGGACTATGCAATCAACCAAGTATTGGTTATTAAAATTGGTTTTTTGACCAATATGAGCTTTACCGTCAGAAACAAAACGAGCCGATAATGGCTTCTTATATTTATTTGAAAGTGCCTGTAGAAGTTTTAATATTTCAACCACTCTTTCAGGTTTTTCGTCGACACCAATAGGATAGGTATCTATGCCAAGACCCGAATGTAGGGATAAGTAGATATTGCGTTCGACAGAGAAATTTCCAGCCTCGTATTCTGCCGCTAGGTCTGAGTCTTCTAGGCAGGGTAACATTATCCCGCATAAACCAACCGGTTTAGGGTTATTCTCCTTAATAAATCGTGTTATGGACACATAAGTATCGGTTGTTGTCGATTGAGTAAAGGTGTAGCCAAGCCTTTTGATAAAGTTTATGAAACTACCCTTTTGACTACCAGCAAGAGGGGCGATCGAGCTATCAATACCGAGGAATTCAGGATTTTCGCCAAACATCTCATTTATCTCTTGCCAACATGCTTCCATATTTTTGAACCAAGCTTCAAGGGTCGTACAACCGTCGCTTAGGTCTGTTGGCTGTAAGCCTATCGAGAAACCGTTCTTCTTATATTCGGCCGAGGGGAAAAAAGGGCTTGAGGCTTCATTATTAAAAACATAGGTAAAGTTAAAGGTCCGGCTTGGTTTTTCATTGACTATTTTAAATAAAAGATCGATGTACTTTTTTTCGATAGCTACATCTGTTAAATCTAAATTGAAGTTTAGGTTAACCGAACTGTCTTTGTATAAATTGGGAAGTTGTTCAATTGCTTTGTTGTAGTTAAGCGTCCCCATGCTTACATATTCAGCAACATTACCGGCCGTAGCAAGCAGTAGTTCTGTGTCCTTAAGCGGCGAACAAAGTCGCTTGGTTTGGATTAAATAGCCTCTGGCTTCAAGCTCACCAGCAATTTCAGCTAACTTGCTTGCAGTCTCTGGTGTAGGAGTGTCAGTGAAATAGCAAATGGTTCGAATAATTTTATTCTGCACTCTGTAATAATAGCCACTCTCTTAAAGATTTGCCACCGCAAAGAATGATTATAGTAGCCTTAAATTAGAAATTAGCTATTTGGCTACGAAAAATTTTGCTCGGGGTTAAACTTCTTAGGGTTTCTGGTATGCTTAAGGGGTTATGGACGCACAAACTGCTGATACACCACCCAAGGTCGACTTACGCTCGGCCCTAAAAGTAATTGGCCAAACCCTTAAACTCTCTTGGGAACTAGAAAAGTTTCAAGTAGGCGTGTTCGGTCTGGGCGCAATCCTAGAAATAACGGGGACAATTGTGTCTACTTACGCTGGCGCGCGGCTAGTCGGTCTGCTGTTTACAGCCATTCAAAATCCAATTCAAAGAGATTCAGTTTGGGGCTGGCTGGCAGTTACTATCGTCAGTCAATTGGCTGTTAATCTGGGCTTTTGGCTAATGAGCTACAGCCGGCGGATTATATACATTTTGGCCTCCAAGTGGGCCTCGTTAGCTTTTATGAAGCAGTTATGTGTCATTGATATACAAACCTTTCACGATACCGAATCCCGCAACCTTATCAACAAGCTCGATAACGGCTACAGCTGGCAAATTTCCCTCGTCACCTCTGGTACCTTAGACTTTGTCTATAGCTGCGTACGAGCAGTGGCGATTATTGCCGTCATTGCCACCATCGCTTGGTGGATCGCCCCATTTCTAGCCATTTTCCTGATACCATCCTTAGTTGCCAACTCCAAGACTGCTAAAGCCAGCTGGTTTGTGTGGGACGAAAAAGGCGATGAGCGGCATGTGTTTTGGGGCATTGCCTATCTAATAGCCCGGGCTCGAAATCAGTTAGAAATCCGGGCTTTGCAGGCCAAAGATACACTTCTAAATACGCTTGATATCATGCTGACCAAGTTTCAGCGCAAGCAGCGAAGCATCTTAAGAGAAGCCAACTGGATTATTGGACCGTCAAAGATTTTTGAGGTTATTGGTATTGCCTTCACTGAAATTTGGCTGTTGTACCGGCTGCTGTATCGCCACAGTTTGAGTATTAGCTCTTACATTTTCTACTCTGGGATTATTGCCAGAGTTAACGGCGCCTTAAATGCCATGGTCGGCAGCTACACCGGCATGCAGGAATCACTATTATACGCCAATGATTTCTTTAATTTTCAGCAGTTACAGCCTCAGATTGATAGCCACGAAGACGATGGCGTAAAGTTGCCACCTGATTCAATTCCGGAAATTAGCTTCAAGAATGTTTGGTTCCGCTATCCTGGCCAGGAGCAGTGGGTTTTTAAAGACCTTAGTTTCACTATTAAGCCCGGTGAGCATATTGCCATGGTTGGTGAAAATGGTGCCGGCAAAACCACTATCGTGAAGTTACTATTAAGATTTTACGAAGTTGATCGTGGTTCAATTGAGATTAACGGCTTGCCACTGGACACGTTGGCCCTATCCAGTTGGTACAAGCAACTCGGCACCTTATTTCAGGACTTTAACAGTTATCCATTGGATGTGCAACACAACATCACCATTAGCGACCATAACCGGCTGGATCAAGCTAAGCTCAAGAGAGCTCTTAGAGATTCTGACGTTGACAGCATTGTGGCCAGTCTGCCGTTTGGTCTGGAAACAGTGCTTGATAGCAGCTTTAAAAAAGGCACAGAACCTAGCGGCGGCCAGTGGCAACGAGTGGCCTTGGCCCGGGCTTTTTATAGAGACGCCAACATCCTGGTACTGGACGAGCCAACGGCCGCCATCGATGCCAAGGCGGAATATGATATCTTCAATAATATCTTTAAACACCAGGCCCAAAAAAGTACCATCATTATTAGCCACCGCTTTAGTACTGTTCGCCGAGCAGACCGTATTATTGTGCTAGAGAAAGGTAAGATTGTGGAAGAAGGCAGTCACACTGAACTCATGAAACACACTAGTGGTCTCTATAAGGAAATGTTCGAAAAGCAAGCCGAAGGCTACCGCTAATATCTGGTTTTATTATGAGCTTCTGATAAACGTGTTGACAGTGGTTTGGGTGATGTCGCGGAGCAGCTGAGTGCGGACCGTGTCATCGTATGTGCCGTGACCGTTGGTAAATATAACCAGCACGTAGGGATGTTTGCTGTCGTCAATAATGGCGGCGTCATGAATGCGATCATCCAACACACCAGCTTTGTGATAGACCTTTACGCCGGCTGGCACGGCAGCCACGATATAGTCGGTATAGTTAGCTTGAGCCATATAGCCTAGTAATAACTGAGTATTTTGGCTATCCAGCAGTTGACCTTCGTACAATTTCTGTAATAGCAAAGCAGCATCACTAGCAGTAAAAGTATTGGCCTCGACATTGTAATCCGTAATCCCGGCCTGCTGGGCAAAATCCTGCAAACCACTGTCACCTATTTGGTCATAAAAAAGTTGCCAGGCGTTATCATCGCTGTTAACAATCATGGCTTGCAGTTGATCTTGAGCCGTGTCATCCCCCAAGTTATCACTCAGAGAAGCTTGTCCATTCTCTACTTCTTTGAGATAGGCGCCGGCCGCAAATAGTTTGCCAACACTGGCCCCTTCAAAAACGTCGTTTACACCATAATTGTAGGTTTGGTTAGTTTTGAGATCCACCACGCTCACCGCAATATCAACGTTAGAGTTAGCATTGATAAGACTGTTTATTTCTGTTCCCATTTTGGTAATAGCCGAGGCGGTAACGGGCTGCACGAAAGTTGCAGTCGACGCATCTGCTTTGGCTTTAAGGCGATGATCGGTCCGCAAAAAGGCCCAAAAGATAATTACACCGACAGCAAACAGTATTGTGAGGTGCCACAAAAACTTTGCGGCCTTGCGAGAAGCCATAGATTAAATATAAGCATTTAACCTGTAATCTGGCTGAATAAAGTTACGCTACTTTTTCTTAAAGCGGTCTTTGTCGCGGGTTTTAGCTTTGAGTAATACCTTGTTCAACGCTTTATCGAGGTCAATATGCTGGTTATTGGCCAGGCAGACCAGCGCAAAAAAGATGTCGGCAATTTCTTCGCCCATTTCTTGCTTGGCCTCACCCGGCTTTTTGGGCTTTGAGCCGTATATATGGTTGAGTAAACGGCCTAGTTCGCCTACCTCTTCGGCCAACCCTCGCAAATTGCGACAAAGGCGGCCAATACGGTTCATCGAGCGTCTGGGCCCACTCATCTACAGCCTTTTGATAGTCCTCCATCCAGGATATTTTATCAGTTTTCCATATTTGTTGTGGAACATACACTCATGCGACTGGGTATAAATAGAGTCTTTCCCACAATAATAGTACCTTGTTGAGTACATTCTCAGTTTTTTCTAAGCAAAAGTGGATTATAATACTTAGTATGAGAATTTTAGTGGTTGAGGATGAACACAAAATTGCCAATGCAATTAAGCGAGGGCTAGAGCAAGAAACTTATGCCGTTGACATTGCCTATGATGGCGATGAAGGCCTTAGTAGTGCCCTAACCGGAGAGTATGATGTCATCATTTTGGATCGTATGTTGCCGGGGTCTGTCGAAGGGCTGGGTATTTGTAAAGAAGTCCGCCAACAAGGCATTCATACACCAATACTGCTTTTAACTGCCAAAGATCAAATCCGTGACAGAGTAGCTGGCCTAAATGCTGGTGCCGACGACTATCTCGTTAAACCATTTGCCTTCGAGGAACTCCTGGCCCGTATTCGTGCGCTGCTGCGTCGGCCACAAGACACCAAGGGTTCAGAGCTTAAGGTCAAAGACCTAACGCTTGACCCTGTTACATTTGAAGTTAAACGTGGTAATACCACTATCAATTTATCACGCCGCGAGTTTGCCCTGCTGGAATACCTTATGCGAAACGCCAACCGTGTGCTTGGCAAAGATGCTATTATTAGCCATGTTTGGGACTTTGATGCTGACATCTTACCTAATACCGTAGAGGTCTACATGGGTTATTTACGTAATAAAATCGATAAACCCTTTAGGGGACCAGCTCTTATTAATACCATTCGCGGCTTTGGCTATAAAGTTGGCAACGCCTAGGACTCGCACAATGGAACCACAGTTATGATACGTTCGGCAGTTCTAAGGCTGACATTATCATACCTAGCTATTATTATGGTGCTTAGTATTGGCTTTAGCTTTTGGCTGTATCACGTCTCCTCGCAAGAACTCGATCACGATTTACGCCGGCCGGTTATAGAACAACTAACGCCTGGCGGGTATTTGAATTATGATGAGTTTAGAACCAACCGTTTAACCGAAAACCAGCAGCATTTACAGCAGAACTTTGTATTGCTCAACATTGGTGCCCTCATATTGGGCAGTTTGGCCAGCTATGCGTTAGCCAAACGAACGCTTAGACCGATTGAAGAAACCATGGAAGCCCAAAGCCGCTTTACAGCCGACGCCTCGCACGAACTAAGAACTCCACTCACAGCGATGGAAACCGAGATTGAGGTAGCGCTGCGCGATACAAAACTAAGTAAAGATGAAGCTCAGGACTTGCTAAAAAGTAATTTGGAAGAAGTTATTAAGCTTAAAGCTTTGTCTGATAGCCTGCTTAAGTTGGCAAGGCAAGATTCTCATGACGCCATGAACTTTAAGCCTGTCTCGCTCAAAAAAGTTATCACCGAATCCACCCAGAAGCTAGAAGTCTTAGCTAAGTCTAAGAAAATTAACATAGTTGAGCAGCTGGCTGACATTAAGGTTAGCGGCGACAGCGATACACTGCGCGAACTTGCCATAGTGTTGTTAGATAACGCCATTAAATATTCAGAAACTGGCATGAATGTCCAGGTTACCGTCAAGCCGCTCGGTCAATATGCACAACTAATTATCCAGGATGAAGGTTTTGGCATTAAACCAGCCGACTTGCCGCATATTTTTGACCGTTTTTACCGAACGGATCCGTCACGGTCCAAAGATTCTCCCGGTGGACATGGGTTGGGTCTCTCTATAGCCAAAAAAATTGTCGAGTTGCATAGCGGTAACATTGTCGTTAAAAGCACGTATGGTAAGGGTACTAGTTTTACAGTGTCGCTACCGCTATTAAAGAAGAGCTAAGCATTTTCTCAGAGAGGCCACCTACACTAGACCCAAGTTTAAGCAAAAGGAATAAAGCATGAATGTAGTCACTCGAGGGATGCGAAACGCTTTCCGCAATCAAATACGGACTTTTTCGATCATCGTCATACTCGGCTTGAGTATGGGTCTGGCCTTGGCTATGCTGGTAGCTCACCGGGCAGTTGGTCAAAAAATAAACTCCGTTGAAAGTTCCTTTGGTAACACTGTTTCCATCAGTCCAGCTGGCGTCAGAGGTTTTGAGGGCGGTGGCAATCCCTTAACTCAGACACAGTTGACCCAAGTCCAAAAATTAGCGCACGTCAGCTCAGTTGATGAAAGTCTAAGCGATAGGCTGACTACTAAAAATAGCAATCTGCAGTCGGCCGTTGATGCCGGCACACTGGGCCAGCGTTTTGCTGGCAATAACGGCCAAACCTTTACGCCGCCAACTGGCACGAATGATAGAAACCAAGGAGCTGGCACTACAACTTTTACCCCACCAGTTGTCGTGCTTGGTACTAATAACCCCACAAATCTTTCGGGCACCCAAGGCGGCGGTACCTTCAAATTAACTTCTGGACAGGTCTTCTCATCTACCAGTACAGCCAATGTTGCTCTTGTCGGCAGTGATTTGGCTACCAAGAATAACTTAAAGGTAGGCGCTACCTTTACGGCTTACAGTACCACCATAACCGTAGCCGGAATCTTTGATGCCGGAAATACCTTTTCTAACAATCAGATCATTATGCCGCTGGCCACGGTTCAAAAACTATCGGCTCAAACTGGTGACATAACCAGTGCAATCGTCAACGTCGATTCAATAACCAATGTCGGTTCAGTCACTACAGCCGCCCAGAAATCTCTTGGTGCAGCAGCAGACGTTACCAACGACGCCCAACAGGCCCAGACAACCATTGCTCCGCTTAAGAACATCCAAACCATTTCGCTGTACAGCCTGCTTGGAGCGGTTGTGGCCGGAGCCGTCATCATTTTTCTGGTTATGATTATGATAGTTCGTGAACGCCGGCGTGAGATTGGAGTTCTTAAGGCTATTGGCGCCTCAAATATAAAAATCATGACTCAGTTTGTTACTGAAGCTATTACATTAACTGTCCTTGGCTCTGTAATTGGTATAGGACTAGGTGCTGCCGCCGGTAATCCCGTAACTAGGTTACTTGTTAATAACAGTACGAGTACAACAACGACAACTACTGGCGGCCGTGGGCGTGGCGGCTTTGGGGGCGGCATTCGAACTTTTGGCGGCGGCATTAGAAACGGCCTGTCTAACATTCACGGTGTGGTTGGCTGGAGTATTGTACTGTATGGTTTAGGCGCGGCGATTGTGATTGCCATAGTTGGCAGCACCTTGGCTTCGTTCTTTATATCAAAAGTAAGGCCGGCAGAAGTTATGAGGGCAGAATAATATGTTACAAGTTACAGATCTAAGAAAAGTCTTTAAATCCGGTGATACAAAAGTATTGGCCGTAGATAATGTCAGTTTTAGCGTCCCCGACGGGCAGTTTGCATCAATTGTCGGTAGGAGTGGTAGCGGTAAAAGTACCCTATTGAGTTTACTTGGTGCCCTGGATAAACCAACCAGCGGGACTATTGTTGTGGGTGACAAAGATATCACCAAGCTGCATGATCATGCCCTTATAAAATATCGTGGCCGCAGAATAGGTTTTGTTTTTCAAAGCTATAATTTAGTGCCTAACCTGACGGCACTCGAAAACGTCATGCTACCAATGGAGTTTGCGAAAGTGTCTAAAAAGATTCGGACGGCAAGAGCTAAGCAATTACTCAACCAAGTAGGCCTAACAGATGATAAACAAAAACGTAAGCCAAGCCGTTTAAGCGGCGGCGAACAGCAACGCGTGGCTATTGCCAGAGCATTGGCTAATAAGCCGCAGCTAATCTTGGCCGATGAACCTACGGGCAATCTTGATAGCCAGACTGGCAGAATGATATTTGACCTCTTGCATAACTTGTCTCGTACTGAACATACGACTATTATTACGGTCACACATGATCTATCAATTGCCGGCAAAACGGATGTTGCCTTTAAGCTAGAGGATGGGAAATTAATAAGAGACTAGTTATGGCTGAGCAATATTTGACACCCGAACAGCATCGAGCGATGCTCAAACAAAGGGGGCGGCAAAATAGATCTACCAAACCAATACTAATGGTGATTGCCGCCATAGTTATTGCAGCCTTAGGTTTTATTGGTGGTGTTCAATATCAGAAAGGTCATCAAAAAACCAGTACTTCAAGCGCGGCCAGCCAAAACGGTCAGCCAGGCTTTGGTACTGGCGGTAGAGGCTTTGGCGGCCAGCGTCCAACCTTTGGCCAGGTCACCGCTATTAGTGCCTCTAGCATAACGGTTCAAGCTCAAGACGGCACAAGCACAACGTTGGCAATAACCAGCGCTACCGCTATATCTGATAGTGGTCAAACCGTTACAGCCAGTGACATTAGCGTCGGCGAAACAGTAGCTGTGGTTGCAAACAGCACCGATAAGACTCAGGCCTCCCGTATCCTCGTAAATCCAAGTTTTGGCGGCCCTGGCGCCTCCGGCAATAGTACTCAGTCAACCACTAACTAGTTTTACATATATACTACCGCGTATGACAGATCAACTGTCTGCTACAATAGCTAGCATGGCAGAAGCAGTTATCAAACTTAGAGACGTTACTAAGTTTTATGGGAATCATCGTGGGATTGACGGTGTTAATCTGACCGTAGAACCAAACGAAATTTTTGGCTTTTTAGGGCCGAATGGAGCTGGCAAAACTACAACTATTCGCTGCATTATGGATTTTATACGGCCTTCTAAAGGAACGGTTAAGGTGTTTGGACACGATATGCAGACAAATGCCGTCTACGCCAAAGCAAAGATTGGTTTCTTGCCGGCAGATACCATGCTGTATCCGCAGTGGACCGGTCAACAGCACAGTGAATTTTACGGCCGTATGCGTGGCCCTGCAGACATTAGCAAGCTTGCTAACCGGTTAGACCTTGATCTAAACGTTCAGGTTCGGCATCTTTCTTCGGGCAATAAGCAAAAGCTAGCTCTGGCATTAGCCTTGTTAGGCACGCCTAAATTGTTGATTATGGATGAGCCAACCAAAGCTTTAGACCCGCTACTACAACAAGAAATTTATAATATTCTTCACGAATATAAGCGAGCCGGCGGTACGGTATTTGTGTCATCGCATAACTTGCCGGAAGTCGAAAAAATCTGTGACCGAGTGGGAGTCATTAAAGACGGAGCCATAGTGGCCAGCGAAACCATACAAACCATCCGCGCCCTAAGCCAACACATTATTACTATTAGTACGGCCAGCAAAATTAACCTTAACGACTTTAGATTACCCGACAGCGAACTATTGCATCATTCCGACAAGCATATAATGCTAAAGGTTCACGGCGACATTAACCCAATAATCCAGGCTGCTAGCCGTTACAAACTTAAAGATCTTGAGGTTGCGCATGCCAACCTAGAAGATATCTTTATGGAGTACTACAAATGATTTCATCCGTTATATGGAAAGAAATCAAAGATCGTAGGGTTTCACTCGTTTCGTATACACTGGCAGGAATAGGCTTGGTTTTGCTGTACGTCGCCTTGTATCCATCGCTGCAAGAACAGGCTCAAACCTATACAAAGCTCATGGATTCACTCCCTAAGGGGTTCTCCCAGGCTTTTGGTATTGATACTAACTTCCTGGCGAGTTTACAGGGTTATATTGCCAGCGAAATGTTTAGCTTTATGTGGCCGATACTGACAATCTTTTTTATGGTGTCGCGTGCCGGCAGCGGCATAGCCGGCGAGATAGAAAAGGGAACGATTGGCACCTTACTGAGCCAACCCGTTTCGCGCACCAGGCTCTATTGGGCAAAAGCTAACGCCGCAATACTATCGTTACTAGCCTTTGTGTTGACAACCGTTCTTTGCACTATTCCATTCGCCTGGTTATTCAGAATAAATATTGATGTTATAAATTACTTTGCACTTGTTCTAGTCGGCCTCTTATTTGGATTGGCTATATACAGTGTAGCGTTAATGATTTCGGCAACCTCAAGTGACAAAACAAAAGTGTACGCTATAACCGGTGGCCTGCTGTTTATGATGTATGCAGCCAATATTATTGCTGGGCTTAGACAAAATTTGAACTGGCTCAAGTACATATCTGCTTTTCATTATTACGATGCACCAGCAGCTCTCATTCACAATCATATCAACGGGTTGGGCATAGTTTTATTCGCAGCCGTAGCGCTTGTGTGCTTACTTATTGGACAACTCATCTTTGTCAGGCGGGACATATCCATTTAGGTGCGGTCGCCATTGCCATCTAGTTTGTGCTACCATAACAGTGTAATTAACAAAATACACAGGGTATATTGTGGCTAAAAAACACATTGTAATAGTCGGCGGTGGTTTTGGAGGCGTGCGTGCCGCTCTGCTGTTAGCTGATAAGCATCATTTTAAGATCACGCTCATTACTGATCACCCGGACTTCCGGTATTATCCCAGCCTATACCGGACGGCCACTGGCGGAAGATGGATTACCTCGAGTATTGAGCTAGAGGAGATCTTTGCTGACAAACCGGTAAAAATCGTGTTGGCTTCGGTAATAGGTATTGACCGGCAAGCTCAAACCATCAGTTTGGGCAATAAAGAGGTGGTGGCCTATGATTCGTTAATTTTGGCGCTAGGGGTTAAAACCAACTTTTTCCACATAGATGGTCTACCCGAATTTAGCTATGGGATTAAAACTGACGCAGATGCCCTTAGGCTCAAATCACATATACACCAACAATTGATTGAAGACCATAGGCTTGATTTAAACTATGTCGTCATAGGCGGCGGGCCAACGGGTGTTGAGCTGGCTGGAGCACTACCAGCCTACTTGCGCCAAGTGGCCAAAAATCACGCCGTCAAACATCCTCATATTCATATTGACCTAATAGAAGCCGCACCACGTCTATTGCCGCGTTTGCCAAAAGATATAAGCCTGGCTGTAAGCCGCCACCTTAGACGGCTTGGCGTTAAGCTGTACTTAGGTACAGCCGTTAAAGGTGAGACGCCCGATGCATTGATGCTGGCAGATAAAAAGTTAGCTAGCCACACTGTTATTTGGACTGCCGGGGTAGCAAACCAGCAATTCTTTGCAGATAACGTCTTTCAGATGACAAAAACCGGCAAGGTAAGAGTTAATCAGTACCTGGAAGCTGAGCCAAATATTTATGTCATTGGCGATAACGCCGATACGCCATATAGCGGCATGGCCCAAACTGCCCTTTATGATGGTGCTTTTGTAGCCCATAATCTCATGCGGCAGGCAGAAAAGTTAGAGCCTAAACCTTACAGCGCCAAACGTCCAATTTATGTTATACCCGCCGGTCCAAAATGGTCGGCAGTCTTATGGGGTAAAGTTCGTATGTACGGCCGCCTGGGTGCCGCCCTGCGGAGTCTAGCAGACCTCGTCGCCTACCATGACTACGAGCCATGGAAGCTTGCTACAAAGCGTTGGATAGCTACTGAGGACAGTGAAGAAGAATGCCCCATCTGCGCCCAAGTCTAGTATCTAGTCTTCAGCATCAGGATCAATAGTGGGATCAATAGATTCTGATAGTCTTTGATAACCTGCTAATACATTTTCAACGGGCTTAAGCGATTGAAGATGTTCGGTTATTGCCGACGCGTCGAAGGCACGAGCAAAAGGTTCGTGGAGTACCTTGAGCGATTGAACTGCCCAATCCGCCTTCTTAGCACTACTGACTAAATCGTGCTTTATCAAACTGTCACGGAGTTTCATCAAACCTAAACCATTACGCATTCGTTCCCTATCTTCCTCGATTGCACCCCTGTCAACTGGTCCATTACTTCGACCTAAATAACTACTACTAACGAAATATTGGGCACGGTAATATGAGTAAGATGGATCCTGATCATTCAAGGCATGGATATATTTACCAAATGTGTTTCTCATAAGACAAGCACCCCCGATTATATCGCTAACCTGCTCATAGAAAGCCCAATCAATAGCTACCAAAGCGAGCTTTTTACTGTTAAGTATGGCCTGTTCTCTGGCTGATGCATCTTCTTCGGTATCTTTTGGAAGGTCCTCTACTTCGAATGTTCTAGGTGGAAACAATTCCTGTTTGGTCTCATCGTCGGAAATATCAATTAACGCCAAACGACTAAAGAGAGGTAACACATTTTGTCTCACGGGTTCAGTGACAGCTGACTTATCGGCTGTTGGTATTTGTAAAATGTCAGCCAATAATGCAACACGTATCTTTAGGTCAGTTTCGTCTAAGACTAAGACACGTTCCCATGTTTCTTCTTGACCACTTTTTATACTTCTAAGCTCTAATCTGTTATCTGGCCTTGCCATAAGGCTCGTTACGAGATGGAGGTCCGTCAGATATCGTGCTAGAGGCTGAATAAACTCACGATCAAGACCAAACCATTCACTCAACTCAATAACTTCACCAGCACGTGCTTGCGTGTACTCTTGGCCATAATTCCATTCTTGGCGACCAGCGATAAATCTGTTCTCTGAACTATCGCCTGTTTCATTCATACAATTATTATAACATTTTTATAAGTCTTAGTCTAGATCTTAGTCTGTTCTTGGCGCCAAGAATCAATCTTGGCGTGATTACCGCTTAGCAAGATGTCTGGAACTTTATCGCCTCGGAAGTCTTCTGGGCGAGTGTATTGGGGGAATTCTATCGTTTTATCGTCAGCCTGGAAAGACTCAATCTCTGTTGATGATTCACCCCCTAGGACTCCGGGCAATAAACGAACCACGCTATCTATAATGATCATAGCCGGCAGCTCTCCGCCGGTCAGTACGTAGTTGCCAATGCAAAACTGTTGGTCAATAAAATTAGTAATGCGCTCATCATAACCTTCATAGCGAGGACAAACGATGATGAGTCCCTCTGATTTAGCCAACTTTTTAGCATGCGACTGTTTATAGGTTTGTCCGCGCGGGGTTGGCAAAATAACTACTGCGTCTGGATCTACTTTTTTAGCACTTTCGATTGCCGCTACAACCGGTTCGGGCTTAAGTAGCATACCGTCGCCACCACCGTAAGGCGTGTCATCTACCTGTTTACGTGGTCCCAGTCCAAAATCACGCAAATTAATATAACTAATCTCTATGATTTTTTTATCTTGAGCTTTATAAAGCATACTACTGCCAAGAACTGCTAGAAACATATCTGGAAAGAGTGTAATAATTTGAATTTTCATAGTTATACTATATAATAATTTTTTATGATTGAACATAGCCAGCCACCAGACAATAGTTATGAAAGGTTTTTATTTATTATCGGTGAAGCCGTACAAGAGTTAGATGGACTATCCGACGAAGCACTCGATAGAGATGAGCGAACTGAATTCGTCGACGCCGTTAGGGATTTAGTTTCGACTGGTGAGTTAACTATAGGAGAGGCTGCCAGCTTACTTGCCGATATATGGCCATAAACAAAAAGATCCGCTCGCAGCGGATCTTTTTGTCACATAAAGCTCCCATCTTCGTTAAGACTTCGATGGGCAGGCCACTTTTGTCCTTAACGGAAACGGCTCGCAATGAGCTTTGATTTTTCTTTGTTCTAACACCCTAATTATATCTGTAACCTTATCACTTTGCAAGGTCAAACCATGCGCAAATACGCTATACGATTTAGACGTCTAGGTCGTCGAACTCTTTGAGTTCGGCACGGGTTTTGTTGATGATACTGTCGTGGTCCTCACGTGCATCAGTTGCCTCTGTTTCGGGCTCAGTACTCTCTATTTCCTCCGCTGCCTGTTTGAGCTTCTCAGCATTGGCGTCATCTTGGACTATGGGTGGTTGTCGTTGGTCATCTGCAGGCTCTGAGTGATTATCATGAGCTGGTTGATGTTGTTGACCTTCTTGACCGTAATCATCGCGTGGCCGACGCTCATGTGGCTCACCGTTATCAACAATTTTGAGGTTATAGCGGGCATCATTTTTAGTTCCCAGGGCGCGCAGGAGCGTACGTAAACTTTGGGCAGTCGCTCCGCGTTTACCAATTACTCGGCCTAGATCTTCCGGATCAACCGTCAGTTCTAGCAATACACCCTTTTCGTCAATGCGCCGTTCAATCTGAACAGCATCTGGCTTACTGACTAATGATTTAACAATAAATTCTACAAACTGCTGATCGATACTACTCATGTTCAGTAACTCCCTTTATATGGTTAGTGGCAAATTTTATTATACCAGACTTACTAAGGTGTGACTTCTGGCTCTGGTTCGGAATCTGACTTTTCTTCTGCTTCGGTCTGAATGTCGGGATCCTCGGTTTTAGGCTCTGTCTTGTCGGCTTCAGCAGATTCTTCTTTTGGCTCAATCTCTGGCTTTTGGTCTGCTACTTCAGGCGCTTCAGTGGGTGTATCTGCCTGTTGTTCACTATCCTGGGTTGCCTCGTTGTTTGGCTCGGCTGTTCCCTCGCTGACTTTGGGCTCTTCCGCTTCAGTAGGCCGATTCTTCCGTAATTTGTCGGGATTACGTAGTGTACCAGACTTTTTGTTGTCTACGTTTACCCATTCAGGTAATTTAACACCTTCTTTTTTGAGTAGCGTTGCTACCCTGTCAGATGGTTGTGCGCCGTTTTTTATAAAATGCTGGGCTTTGGCTATATCGAGCTGGGTGGTTTTGGCGTGCGGATCATAGCTGCCAAGCAGGGCAATAAACTTGCCGCTTTTAGGACTTTGCCGAGAATCTTGGACAACTACCCTAAACTGAGCATGTCCACTGCGTCCAACTCTTTTCATACGAATAACTAACATTTAAGACAACTTCTCCAATTACATTACCTAAGATAATCTGTCGAATTCTACAGGAGTTTAACAGATAAGTCAACGCTATCTTGTGTTAATATATAAAGTGTGTTATTGTATACTTAATTTTTAAGGTCCGTTTAGCTATGTCTGATTACTCTATGAACCGCACCGAAATAGCCAGCTATCAACGTTCTGGGCAACCCCTAGACGATATGGTTGGCTTTACCCTGCGCCCAGAATCAGCCAGCGATTTAGCCATTTATCATGACATTGATAACCTTGATGCCATTGGCCTAACAATGGAAGTACGAGCCATTAAAGCAGTGCTTGAAGCAGATAGTGATGGTCTGGCCGAAATTAGCAGCCCAGAACCATATGCAAAAATACCCACCTGGCAACGACTGGCGGGCATCGAAACTGGCTCTTTGGACACCACAGACACCATTAAACCAGCCGCACTTGACTATATAAAAAGTGGTGGAAATATTTATGACACCTTAATTGCTCAAGCTGTGAGCAAGGCAAATAACGCCCTGTTTGAAGCCACCGTTATGGACGCAGCAGAAGCCGATTTAGCTTGGGCACCGGACATCGGCTGGACACCATCTAATTTGCAGGTAGAGCCGGACCAAACAGTATTGGAGGCTACACGGTCACTCCCGCGGCGACAGCGACCAGCTGATGCCATTGTGGCCTCTTTGATACATGTTGCCCCTCTACCAAACGAAAGAGATGATCGAGCGGAATTCAAGCAGCGCGTTACAGCATCACTTCATTTTTATAGGCCTGGCCGGACAGAACGTAAAGAACCTCAAGTGCGAACGAGATCTAATGTTTTCTACTACGATCAGCAATTTCCTGATTCCGCTTGGCGCTTAAGTCGTTTAAGTTTGCGAACTGAGGTGATCTTGGCTAAAGTCGGACTTGAAACCCCTGGTTTGGTAGAATCAAAATATTGGGCCATAAAAGATAGGCCTGGCTCACCCAGAGAACCAAACTTTTTTACGGGCTCTGGTAGTCGCCGCCATACCGGAATTGGTCCGCGCGATATGGTTGACGACTCTACATATCAATCCAATAGCCTGAGTAGAAATCCTGACCGGCAAACACTTCGTCAACAGCGTGATGTAATAAGACAGCTTAGAAGTGCGGTGCCACAAGGGAATACCAGTAAGGTAATTCTGGCTGACCACCTAATCTTTTAGATACATCTTAGCCTGCTGAGTATTTGCGTAGGGCATCTTCGGCCGCGCCTTGCTGGCCGGCTTGCTTGCTTGGGCCAGTACCTTGACCTTTTATTTCCCCATTCACAAATACGCCTACCGTAAAGATCTTATCGTGGTCTGGACCTTCCTCGCTCAAAACTTTATAAACTGGCGTAAAGTTTTCTTGGCTTTGAACTAATTCTTGCAGGTGAGATTTAGGATCCATCCAGGAGCCGCTTTTTAGGATATGATCAAACGTCGATAACAGACTTTTAGCAATAAAATTTTGAGCTGCTGCGTAACCCTGATCTAGATAGAGTGCACCGACTACGGCTTCGTATGAATTGGCCAATATTTGGGCCCGCGCTCGTTCAGTTCCACGCCGTTCACCGCGGCTGAGGCGAAGCAAAGGCTCAAAGTTTTGCTTTTGAGCTGCCGCACTGATACTTTCGGTCCGCACCAATGCACTGCGCCAGTTAGTCAACACACCTTCTGGCTCACTATATGTTGAGTATAGGTATTCAGTAGAAACAAGTTCTAAAACAGCATCGCCTAAAAATTCTAGTCGTTCGTTATGATGTTTAACGGTTTTACGATGCTCGTTAACATAGGAACGGTGCGTGAAAGCGGTAATGAGTAGTTCAATGTCGTTAAAAGTGACGCCCAGCACATCACGGGCAAAGACTACGTACGCGTTAGAATCCATTTCTAGAGTCCTGCATGGCGAATTCTGGTTAGTCCTAACAATATTATTTTGCCAATATCATCGTACTCTATTTTATCAAGCGCTTCGTTGGCCTCAAACCATTTAATACCGTTCATCCAATCTTCCGGCTTGAGTTGGTCAGTATCACCCAGTGCCTGAATTAGAAAAATTTCGGTAGTCATGAGCACCAAGCTCTGTTGGCGACGATAGCGAAAATTAATTTTGCCCAACCAATTAAGAACTTTCATCTCTTGTAAGCCTGTCTCTTCACGGACTTCGCGTTCGGCGGTTTCTTTAGCCGTCTCACCTTCTTCTATATGCCCTTTGGGTATGGTCCACCTGTTTTTGGCATCTTGAATTAATAGTATCTCTACAGCCTTGGTTTTGGCATTGCGACGGAAAATTACTCCGCCCGCGGTTGGCTCGCGCACGACTTCATTAATAGCCGGCCTGTGCCGGTGAACAAACTTCTTAAGACCTTGAACGGGTTTAGGACGCTTCATGCTAAGCCTTCTTCGGACGCAATTATCAATTTACAATTATCAATTATCAATGCATTAAAACATTGATTACTTGAACATTCATTGATACTTGAACATTGAACATTGAACATTTACTTAGTTTCCTTTTTGCTGGTTTTGGCGCCCGGTTGATCCTTTTGTTTAAGGGCAGTCCCGAGTACGCCGTTTATAAATTTAGAACTGTTATCGCCACCAAAAGCTTTGGCCAGTTCAACTGCCTCGTTTATGACAACCTTAGGCGGTATATTGGTCTCGTAAAGTAATTCATAGAGCCCGATTCTTAAGACGATGCGGTCCATGCGGGCAATTTGATCAATTGGCCACTCCGGTGCTAAGGGTCCTAGGAGTTCATCGAGCTGACTTTGCTTATCTGCTACACTCAGTACTAGGTTGCGCACAAAATCTTGATCGTCAACAGTCTCTTGGTAGCGGGCAATATTTCGGGCCAACACCTCATCAATGTCAAATGTGCTATCACCGCACTCACGTCGGAACTCTTGCTCGTAGAGCGTTTGGAGGGCAATGATGCGACCGAGATGACGATTGGAGGCCATTAAACTTCGTCCTCCGGACTTCGCTTATCTCGTAATCGATCAGCCTCGGCAAATACATCAAGCCTTTTATATTCTGCTAAGCGAAGCTGTTTGCGTAGTTTAGCCATATTGTTAAATTCCGTTAGCCTAGCCTTTGCCAAGCCAGGGATTTACTTTGCCGCTTTAGCCAATGGCTTAGTTGTCCGAGGTGCCTTAGACGGAGTGCTCGATTCGCGGCGAGTTGTATAAACCTTTACGGGGGATTTGGCGTTGACAGCTCGGGCTAGCTTGAGCTTAAGATGGCTGCGACGCGTGCCAGTGCGGCGGGGACTTGTGCGCTTTTTGGGTTTACCCATAGTAGTACTACAGCACTCCTATCTGTGATTATACTGATAACTTGCACTACATTATATCGTTTTTGACCAATTAACTCAAGCTCTGAGCAACGTTTAGACCACGAAGTTGACTATTCTGCCAGGCACATAGATGGTTTTGCGGATGGTGGCTTTATCTAGATAAGGTTTTAAGCGCTCGTTGGTTTTGGCAGCTTCAACTATTGTCTTCTCGCTACTATCAACTGGCAGTTCCAAATTAGCCCGAACCTTGCCATTAACCTGTACGACAACTGTTATGTTATCGCTCATAATATATTTCTTATCATAGATTGGCCAATGATCAATTTGCACGCTATCTTTATGACCTAGCTGGTGCCAAAGTTCTTCGGCAATATGCGGTGCAAAGGGAGCAACTAACGTTACTATGCTTTCTAGACTAAATTGCCAGGTTTGTTGATCGCCTAGATCCTTACTTTTGAACTTGTATAGCTCATTTGTAAATTGCATCATTGCCGCGATAGCAGTGTTATACTTTTGCTGCTCTAGGTCTTCGGTTACTTTCTTAATTGTCCGATGTGTTGCTTGCAGTATTTCGTCGTTCTGATGTGTTTTAGGCAAAGAAGAATCTGCACCTTTATGAGATTCTTCACTTTGCTCAGGAATACTTGAGAGAAACTCTTGCACAAGTGTCCATACTCGCTGCAAAAAGCGATAACAACCCGGCACTCCCTGAGTGTCCCAACGGACCCAAAGCTCCAAAGGTGCCGCAAACATTAAGTAGGTCCTGAGCGCGTCAGCTCCATAGCCTTGATTGATAATTTCTAACGGATCAATACCATTACCTTTACTTTTACTAAACATCCGTCCGTCACTCGCCGTAACTTTGCCGTTAAACAAAAACTTCTTAAATGGTTCTGGGTTTTTAGTTAGACCTTTTTTGTGAAAATATCTGGTAATAAAACGCGCGTATATCATATGAGCGGTGGCGTGGTCCGCGCCATTATAAAAATCTATAGGCATCCATTTATTGACAATGGCCGAATCAAATATCTTAGATTTATTACGCGGATCAAAGTAACGCAGCATATACCAGCTGCTATCTATATAGGTGTCCAGCGTATCAGTTTCGCGCTCAGCATCTTTCCCGCATTTCGGGCATTTAACTTTAACCCAGTCCGCAGCCCTGGCCAAGGCACCGCGACCGTCTCCAGTCGGAGCGAAATCTTTAATTTTGGGTAATACAACCGGCAAATCTTTGTACAGGACCAACACGGGGCCATCGTCCGGACAATGAATAATTGGTATTGGCGCGCCCCAGTAGCGTTGGCGGCTGACACTCCAATCGCGCATACGGTAGGTTGTAACCCTCTTCCCCATCTTTTTATCTTCGAGATAATCCATCATCTTATGGGTTGCTTGGTGTATATTTAAACCGTTAAGAAATTCAGAATTAACCATTTTCCCATCTTCTTCTTGAACCTGTGATTTATCGGTGATTGGGGAATTGTCACCATCCGGTCCGACAACTACTCTTTCTATCGGTAGTCCAAAAGCCTCGGCAAATTCAAAATCACGTATATCGTGGCCGGGTACGCCAACTACCGCTCCGGTACCAAAACCAGATAAAACAAAATCGGCCACCCAAATAGGAAGTCTGGTGTTTGTAAGCTTATTAACCGCATATAGACCAGTAAACACACCGGTTTTTTTTCTGCCTTCTTGTTGTCTTTCGAGCTCGGTTTTAAGCGCAGCCTTCTTAACATAGCTGGCAACTTTTTCAGAAAAGTCATTTCCGTCAGTTGGTGCGATTATCTTTTTGGATATTTTTTGAGACAATTCATGTTCTGGTGATATAACTATGAAGGTTGCTCCAAAATTGGTATCTGGCCTTGTCGTGAAACATGTCACCTTAGTCGATTTGGTCGCGTTATCGATCTCATACGTAATATCTATGCCTTCTTTGCGGCCGATCCAGTTCTTTTGGGCTAGTTTTACGCTCTCTGTCCAGTCCAGATCATCTATAGCGCTTAACAGCTCATCAGCGTAATCGGTGATTTTAAAGAACCATTGTTTAACTTCCTTCTTTTCTACGAGCGGATCGTCCGGGCCATCGTGGCGCCAGCATTTACCATCAATAACCTGCTCATTGGCAAGTACCGTATTATCAATTGAGCACCACCATTGCATTCTCGAATCTTGATAGGCTAGACCATCTTTATACATCTCCGAAAAAATCCACTGGGTCCATTTGTAGTAGTCCGGATCGTGCGTAGCTATTTCTTTGGACCAGTCATTGCTCCAACCCATAGCCTTATATTGCTTATGATAGCTTGGGATAATTGTGGCCATTGATTGCTGAGGTGATACGCCAGACTTAATAGCGTAATTCTCGGCTGGCAAGCCAAAAGAATCCCAACCTACTGGATGATAGCTCTCATAACCTTGTTGCCGCTTAAATCTAGCCAACACGTCGCTGATGGTGTAGTTCATGGCGTGGCCGATGTGTATGCCGGCACCGCTCGGATAATTGAACATGCTCATTGCTATATACTTAGGCTTGGCACTCTTCAGGTCAGCTTTATAGACTTGATGTTCATCCCAGTACTTTTGCCATTTGGGCTCAATTTGTTTGGGGTTATAGCGTTTCATGGTTTTAAGTCTCTTGTCCGCTAATACTATAACTGATTTTTACGAGTCCGTACTTGGCTTTTACTTTAGTAATTTCAATCGGGCCAATTATTTGAAGGTCTACTACGTGTGTTCCGCCACACGCCACACCAAAATCACCATACAGCACAACACGTGTTGGCTTATTATCAGGGATATTCGGCGGCACAACACGGCAATACTTGCCAACCTCATCTTTACTAATAAATTTGGAGGTAACTGGAGGGTTTTTAGCTAATTCTGAGCGTACTTGATCACTCAGTTGTAGGCGGAAGGTATCGTAATCCTCCGGAGCTAACTCACCCTGGTATTCCACAAAGCTCATGTGGGGATAGTGTCCACCGCGCACCGGTACCCAATCGGGCTTGAGCGGAGCCACGGCCATGTCAATGGTATGACCAGCGGAGTGTAAACGAGTATTTAGAGCCCGGCGATTTTTATCTATATGGCAAGCTACTTTATCACTAACTTTAAATAGACTGTCTTGAAAGGTGCCGATATGAAGCACTGTTCCAGTTTCATCCAGCCGGACTTCATTGACTTCAAAAATACTAGCCTCACTTTTTATCTGGCCCATGTCCCAATCCTGCCCGCCACCGCGTGGATAAAAACTGGTTTGATCGAGCACAATTACAGTCTGATTGTTTTCTTGCCTAATCTCTTGAACAACTGCCTCACATCTAACAACATCAAAATCTTCTAAATATAGTAACCTGGTAGCCATAACAGTTCCTCATTAAGTGAATATTTACAGAAATATGAAAGACGCCCTAACGGGCGAGCAAGTATGAGGAAATGTGTATGATATCGCGTTTCATTGCACTAATTATATCATCGTTGATAGAAGTTATCACATCGCAAACGATACTTTAACTATACCAACCTATTTCTGTCAGGCTAGCTGGTGCCGCTAGGATGGTAGCATCTCCAAATAGGCAAGTAATTTATTCTTTACTTGTTACAATACTGCAAACTTCTCAATAACTATTAATACGTCGTCTAACTGGATTCACTATCTTCTAGTGTTAGAGGCAGACCGCCATCGTCAACTATAACTGCTATTCCATACCATTTGCGACGTCTATAATTTAGAATTCCCGTTTGGATTAGACCCGAGCTACCGGAATACCGCTCTAGAAAGCGAATCGCTTCTCCGAGCCTCACTGACGTTCCTCCTTGTGTTCTTTGAGCACCAAAATCCGTTTGATTTTGTATGAAACTTCTTGTTATGGCTGCACCTTCATGCTCGAATAAAATTTTAAGAAGATCGTAGGCTGCTATATGATATGCATTATCTATTTGTTTTACATTTCCATTGACTTCAAATGAATCACCGAATAACCGTGCATGAGCTAGGTTACCATCGTCTTGCGTAGCAGAGTATTCATATATTAATCCCGGCCGTAAACTTTGCTCAAAATAGGCCAAATCTATCTGTCGTGGTTGAGTTTCGGTATCTAAATCTAAACTTGACTGAGGATTATCATGTTCTACCATTTACACAATTATGTCGAAATTAAAGTAAACAGCAAGCATAAACATTAAAAGCAGTATCTACACCTATCGGCCAAAATAGATGCCGTGGCTGGCGGGATCGAGGTTGAGCAGTTGGCTGACTGTTACCAACCTATATTTAGATTTTAGATCTGTCACTATCTTATTAATTGCCATGGCGGTAAGCAGTTTATCGTGCATGACAATAATAGCGCCTGGCTTAGCTTGGGCTTCTACCATCTGGGCAATTGAGTTTGAATCTTTTTGAGCCCAATCTTTGGGGTCAACATTCCACATAATAATCGGCATATTTATACGAGCAGCAATAGCCTGATTGATGGCCCCATAAGGTGGCCGTAGCAAAACTGGTGCTCGTACTCCTGCAGCGGTAATAGCAGCTTGGGTCAGATCAATTTGCTGTTGAATCTGATCGGCCGTAAGCTTGGTAAAATACGGATGCGTCCAACTGTGATTGCCGATGTCATCGCCATCTGCCTGCATTCTTTGCACAATTGACACGTTTGGACCAACGTATGAACCAATCAAAAAGAATGTTGCTTTAACTTGAGCTTTTTCGAGAGCCGTCAAAATGATCGGCGACGAGGCGGCATCGGGCCCATCATCGAAAGTCAGAGCCAAACAAGCATCAACCTGACAATTTGCTGGTGGAGGTGGTAGCGGCGTGGCTAATTTTTGCAGCAAAAAAACAGATGGATTGTTTTGTTCTGGTAGTAGGTTTTTGGGCAGTTGGGAGACGGCAGCTGTTTCGTGCTGTACGCGTACAATTGATTGAGCATTTGAAAAGTAACCTGAGACCGTTTGATGATGCGCCAATAGCTCTAGTACAGTAAAAACACTGGCTAGTAATACTAGAAGCATAAGCATATAAGCGCGAGCAAATTGAGCCGGGCGATATATACTTTTTAACTGGTTATCCCATAATCTGGACGAATTGACCACTCTCACAGTGTTCATAACATACTCCGACCAAGAGAGAACGTCAAATAAATGGTCAACGTTCAAGTGTCAATGAATGATCAATGCCATTAATGCATTCAATCATTACTACATTCATTGAGCATTGTACATTGACATTTAAGCATTATTTTCTAGAGATGGCGGAGTTTGCGGCGGGCAGTTTCAAACAAATAGGTTGCGGGGTATTTAACAGGGTTAATAACTAGGTCGCGCGCCGGTAAATATGCCACGTCCTCACCCCCAAAGCCGCGCTTAAACACCGATACGCCCCAGAAGCGATGCTTAGTTTGGCCGTGCTCAGTTACGCCCCAGAAGTTATAGCGTTTGCAACCGCGCCGCTTAGCTTCTGCAATAGCTTCCCACTGGATAGCGTAGGCTCCAGGATATTCCCGAGCTAAGTCTGTGCTGGCGCCATAATGATAGGCAGCTTCGTTTCCATAAAAAATAACAAAGGCCATGGCCAGCAGCTTGTCTTGATAAGAAGCTCGATACAAAATAACTTTGCCCGGCTCAGCAAAAGCATGGAATTGTTCAGTCAAAAACTTGCGAGAAAATGGTACAAATTTTTGTCGCTGAGCTGTTTTTAGTTGTAAATCACAAAATTCATCAATGTAGCGATCATCGGTACTAGCCTCTACCTGTATGTCTAATTTTTGGACACGGTTAAGCTCATAACGTGCACCTTTGCGCATCATTCGTTTAATTTCATCATCTGGCTTAGTTAGATCAAGTTGGCTGGTAAGATCGGCAGTAACGTGCATAGGCGCCGTCTTAAAACCTAGCTTCTTAAACAGTTGACGATTTTCATTAGTATCTAATAGTTGCGGCCGATCGCGTACAAATAAACAGTGGTGATGTTTGGCAGTTTGCTTAATGGCCGCCAGCCAGGCTAGAACAGCCAGTTGATGATTCCAGTCTATGATCGGCCCGCCGGCAACTACCAAATGACGGCCGCGACGGGCCGGTTCCACTATTCCTTGGCAGACGCCAATTAGTTTGTTGCCATCGTAAAAACCAAGCCGTACTACGGCGTGTCCAAGATGCTCATGAAACACTCCCCAATACCAGGATTGCAAAAAATTGGCCTCCGGATGGAGCGCCATAAAATCTTCCCAAACTTCTTTACTGTCTATGGTTTTTGTTACAAGACTCATCTCAGAATAACTTTCCGGCCATAAATGGTCAGCTTTATGGCTGCGAAGTCCGAACTACTCGTCAACGTACCTTCAGGTATGTTTCCTCCTATTTCAGACTTTTCGCTCATAAATTGACACATTTCTGACTCGCAAATTACCCTGAGATGGGTCTTGATGCTTGCCACTGCTTGATTTTAGCACATATAGTAGCTGCTATCTGCGGCGTGACGTTTTGGTGGGTTGGTAAATTGACAATATGCTGGGCCAAATTTTCAGCGTTTGGGCAATTACCAGTTTGATAACTGGTGCGCGTCATATATTTTTTGGGGCCGACTGGTGCATCGTACCAAGTATCGCCAATATAGATACGGCTCAGGCGCAGAAAATGTACCAGCGAATCACGGTCCTGAACCCAGATAGGAAAACGAACATAGCTAGGGGTAGTACCAGACGTATGAATAAACTGCACATTAGCCGGTAACTGTTGCTCATAGATGATGGTCATTCGTCGTCGATGAGCCAGCTCTGCTTCCCTAGTTTGCCAACGATCCATAAGTAAGCTCGCGGCCGCGTCCGACATGGCGTGTAGGCCTTTCAAATCATCGTTCATTGGAGTGGCCAACCAGTGCAGCTGTTTAAGCCCAAAATGTAAAATTCTCCCCAAACCGCTTGAATAAGTAGAACGGATGGTGCTGGTCCAGAACGGATACAAACGATTTTTAAGCCGTTGCTTGGCGCCAATACTTGGCAAGATCATTTCCGGCTTCGTGGCGTTGCTTCTGCGATCAATCATGGCGCCGCCGGCAATCACGTCAATTGTTTTATCTTGACTAAAAGACAGCATGGTAAACTGACCAACAGTGCCGGCCTCCCGGCCATCACTATAGATAGTACCTATGCTATGGGCCAAATCCTCAATAATCATGAGTCCGGACTGCTGACAATATGCCTCCAATGCCGGCATATCAGCTGGGTAACCAAGGGTATTCTGAACAATTATGGCCTTAAGATTAGGGTGCGATACATGAGCCAGCTTAAGTTCATTAACTCCAAAGTTAGTTTGGCCCGCCACAATGTCTATAAAGACCGGCTCGTAACCGGCATTTTGAACTGCCAAATATACCACATAGCAGGTAAAGCCATTGATACCTACCGCGCTTCCTGCCGGTAAACCGCTGTTTTTTAGAGCCAGTTCGAGCGCTTCCCGACCTTTGTAGGTCAAGGTTGCCTGCCCGGTGTATTTTTTGCTAATTAGCTCTTGCTGCTGGTCGAACGCATTAACGGTCTTGCCAACAAATAGGCTACGCCAGACAAAACGCTTAGAGTAGTTAGAGCCGAGTGAGTTAAAGGTAGCCATATTAGTTTTGCAACGTCTGTTTTATTATACCCGCAACTTCGTCTGAGTGGTTCCAAAACGGCGCATGGCGGGCATCATTAATAATATACAGCTTAGAACCAGTAATGGCTTTATGCATTTTTTGGCCATCCGTCAGCGGCGTGATACTATCGTCGCGTCCCCAAATAATGGTAACGGGCAGTGTAATGGCAGAAAAATTAATTTTTTGATCTGCTGCTAACATGTTGCGCATGGTGAGGCGCATATTTGGCGGCGCCTCATAATAATCCCGGGCCCCAATAACTTTATAGAACGCTTTGCGGGCACCTGGTACTTTGGTTAATGGCTTGCCGGCTTTAGATAGAGCACGCAAGGTCTTAAGTTTGATAGCTGATTTAGCCTGATCGTGTGCTACTCCGGCACTATCAATCAAGATCAGCTGCCCCAGCCGGTCTGGATATTTCTGAGCATAAGACAAGGCAATACGGCCGCCATTAGAATGACCGATAACTACTGGCTTATCCTGATCCTTCAGTTGTATGTTAAGCCAATCAATATAATCATTAATGTCCCACACTTTGTCGCTTGGTTCAGTTAATCCTGGCACTTTGAGCAAGACCGGTTTAATATCGAGCTTTTCTAAAGCCCGGACTTCAGCCGACCACTTATCGAGCGAATAAGTCCAGCCATGAATAATAAAGATTTCACTCACTGCGGAAGCCCCCACGCTTGCCGGCGTTTGGTCCAAACAGCTCCGCGCCGCACCAGCTTAGAAGCTTCGTTCGGATCGGCCAAAAGTTGCTCAATGACACCCTCAAGCCCAAGTGCTCCCTTAAACAATATCGCTTCGCCACCCCGCAATTCTTTTTGCAGGTAGGTCAGGACCTCTCCGGCTTGCTCAAAGCTAACCACCCGGTTGACCGGTAGCTTATCTTGCAATACAGGATATGTATATTGATGTGTACGCCTACCAAGTAGCACCACACGGTCCAACTGCATTTTTGCTATTAACTCGGCGAGTTCTTGATGTTCTTGCTGTTCTAGGCTGCCTTGTTCCAAAATATCGGATATTACCAGCCATTTACGAAGTACCGGATAGTCCATAAATAGCTCTATCATGGCCTCTGTGGCGCCAAGCCCGGTATTGTAGGTACTATCAATAAGCGTAGTGTCGTTTATGCCTTTAAATAGATTCGTGCGGCCGGGAGGCATCTGTAAACTACCATAGATCGGGTCAAGTTCTTTTCCAAAATACTTGAGCAGCTCATTTACCATTTGCAGGCTTAAATTAGTATCTTTAGGATGCAGACCGGGCAGATAGATAATTCGCTTGCCAAACATAAAGACGGTTTCGTCTTCTGCTACCGTGTATTTGGTCAGAGCCTGGCCCGAAACCTTCTTAACTTCTACCCCCTTCGACACCCGTTCTAATTGTTTGACGAGTTCTGGTTGGTCGTCATTTGCTACAACCAGTTTAGTGGTAGCAGCCGCAAAATTACCAAATTCGTACGCAATGGCTGTCTCGTGCTTAGTAAACACTCCGCTTTTGACGAGCGAATCAAAGTTCATACTGTGTGTCCGGTAAACACTCACCCAAAGTGTGACCTCCGGCTTTAGAAGCTTTGATAAGAAAGCGCCCTCGCCCGGCCGGTCACAATCGGCTTCGACTATATATAAGCCGACTTTTGGAACTCGCCGCAGACACAAAAAGGGTGCTTTTAAAACATAGGTAATCCACTGCCCCCTTGAAGCCACGTTAGGCTCAAGTCCCAAAATATGAAACGGAATTCCTATGGCACTGTTGGCATGGTGGCTGTAAATAGCTTCGTCTCCCAGTTGAGCTTCTACCAAATGTAGCAGGGTGGTTTTGCCGCTGGAACCTGTAATAACCACAATACGGGGGTGCCATCTACGCAAAACAAATTTAGCCCAAAAGGCAAAATAACGAGCAACCACAAAGTACAAGCGTTTTTTGAGCTTATGAAGCATATGCCTATTTTACCGCAAAGAGAAGTTTAGAAGTAATAAAGAGTTCTAGGAAAAGTTTACCACCCTTCGATCTTGAGCTTTGAGGCTCAGGCCTCAGAGTCGAAAGATGAGTGAGCGTAGCCAGCGAATGGTGGAGCAATTGTAGGCGTAAACCTACAATGCCCCATGCCTTGTTATCCTACCAGACAAACAAACGATTTAAAAGATGGGTCAATCCAGGCTGCTCTTAGCGTATGCACTACCGTCGCTAAGCGTGGCCGTTAGAGTATATTGTTGGCAATCTTGGGCAGCATCCGTACAGGCCGAACCATCGGCGTTCGTAACCGCATAGGCATAGACACCGACAGCTGGTTTAGCAGCCAAGGTACAAGGGCTGGTTTGGCTCGGATCGCAAAAAGCCTCCGCGTCCAAACCCCTTAGGTTAGTTGCTACCCAGCTCGTATTATTTACGTCGGCTAGCGATGGATAATAACCATTTTGGGCAAAGTAGGCTTCAAACTGAGCCTGCAGAGCGTTGATGTCAACTTGTCGCTTGGTATCTTGGGCACTGGATTGGGTTGAGGAGTAAGTATCACCTAAAGTTGCGGGATCGGCCAAATCACCAAATCCGAGCTGATTGAGTACATCCGTAATAGATTTGGCGCCTGCGGGAGCCTGGATACTGGTGGAACTATTGTTTTGACTGATAGTCAGGTTAAGGGTAAACTTGTCCTTCCCACTGGTGTCAACAACTGACATATCAATACTATTAGCCTTGCTATCAAGTGTAGCCTGAAGACTGAAATCATTGGTAACTCCATCTATCCTATCGTGTTCGGCCATACTAAACGGAAACTTGTTACCCCCCTGATAATCCTGGCCAATGTCAAAATAACCATCCGTATTGGTAAAGCGGATTTTATGGATAAGTTTAGTGTGCATGTCTACCCAAACATCAAACGGTTTTGATGTATCTAAATTGTTTACGTCTTGCTCTATTTCGCTATCACTTGGTGAAATTGCCCCCGTAAACGCACTGCTGTTTAGGTCGGTGTAGAGTTTGGTGGTTTTGAACTTATCACGCAGAGTTTCTAAATATTGGATAGTATGCGGCTTGTCCAGGTGCACAATGTAGTGATATACCGTTCGATTATCTTGTTTTTCTTTGCCAACATTTTTTGTAATATCCAGAACTGCTTTAGTTTTGTCGTCGTTCCACAGCCATTGTTTGTTGACATCATTAAGCGCTTGTTCGGCAGCCGTGACATCATCGGCCGAAATCTCCGGTTGTTTTGCATTGGTGTCAGCAGAGCTTATTAAGCTGTCTAAATAACTATGGTCTATCACAATCCACTGATTGTCCAAACTGTTAATAACTGACGCGTAGCTTGAGGTAGCGTCGCTAAATTCAGCAGCTAATTGCTTAAGACCGCCCACTTTGAAATATATATCCGGACTGGTAGCCTTGTCGGCTATGATGCTGCGCAGTTCAAAGCTAACAGTACTACCATTTAAGCCAAAGCTGGTGCTAAAGTCTCCATTTTTACCATACGAGTCCAGATTTATGGTCCCCTTGCTGTTCGTGCTGCCTGCTAGGTTATAGCTGCCCTTAGCGGTTATGCCTTTGATGGTTTTCTGGGATGTTGAGCTATAGCTAATCAGCTTATCTGTGCCCACTCCCATGTTTTGTAATGCTTCATGCCAGACATTAGCTGGTTTATTGGGAACTACAATACCAAAATAGGCAGCGGCACTACCGCCAATTACAAACACTAGCAACGGAAGCAGTAAAAACACAAGTTTTTTACTATGCTTAAAAGTTTTTACGGTTGGCTGGTTCAAACTATTGAAAGACACTGGCGCTACCGTGGCTGATTCCAAAGGAGTAGCACCAATCACCGTGGCTTGGGGAGTTTGGCTTTGTAGTGTAGGTGATATAACACTCGCTTGTGCGGCAGCAGGCGGAATAGATGCTTGCGGGGTAACTATAGGCTGGGCTGGTAGATCGCCCGCGCTTACGCCAGTTGGTGATATTACCGTCAAGACTGGCAAAGAAGCCGCTTGAGGCTGGATAACTGTATTTTGTGCGGGTACAGGACTAGAATCAGGTGTGGAATTTTGCCCTGCAACTACAGGAGATTGTACTGGATTAGATGGTGTTATTATTTGACCTGGCTGGCCCTCGGATAATGGTTGTGCTGGTGGTGTATTGTCCATAGAATACAAAAAATAATAATTGACTTAATTATACATAAGAACTTCCAAAGAACTATAACTATTATTTGAGACTCTGGACAACTTTATTTTGGAGTTGGTCGATTGGAATAGCTTTGACGGGCAGTGTAATTGGTTGTTCGAGCCCTTGGCTGCTATAGGTCTCGTCTTGACTATCTGCGCTGTAGTGCACTTTTACAAGGTTACGCGAAAGCTTGTCTATAGTAAACTGGGTCCTTATTGGCGGACTGCCGGCGTACTGGCTCGGGTCCAGCCCAATATTCCCTAAACCTAGATCCTTGGCGTATTGTTGCAAAAGCTCTATGAGGCTCTGGGGATTAATATTGACCGCATATATATAAACTCCCCGGCCATTAAGCTTACTATTTTCGACAGGCCCCAAACTATAGGTCTTATTATCTTGCATGAGCTTTATGAGATCGTGCCGTTGCTGAGCAGTAAAATTACCGAATGGCACAATGCCGAGTACACTTTGTTGAAAATATTGCACACTTGCCGGTACATTAGCCGGTGCATCTGGTGATTTACCCCAAATACCTAAGAACTTGTCACTCTTAATATTTTGTCCGCCCAGAGATTTTTGGGTTGTTTTGATGCTGACATAGCGGCTATAGTCGTTCCTAGGCGAACCGATTGTTTCTGAAGTAACAGTATTGCCCTGTTGTGTAACAGTCGACAGCGCATGCGACGCATTCATAACTCCAAACTCCATTTGAGTATATTGATTGGTAGTATCGCCCTGCTGGGATTGAACATCGTGCTTGGTGACACTAGCTGTGGCTAGATTGTTATCCATGCTATCCCAAAAAGTCTTAGTGGTGCTTGGGTGCGAAGCCCACCACCATAAGCCGATCAGAACAATACATACCACCACTACCACGGCTCGTAGGTGGTGATAATCTGGATGCTTATAGGGTGTTCGTTTAACAGCTCTCGGCATACAGCTATTGTACCAGCTGCGGGGGCTAAATTATGCTATATTGCAAGTTGATGGGGTCGTAGCTTCCGCCGACGTCCGCCTGGAGCAGACTTTGGCGGACAGGCACCTGGTACTTTGAACTGCAATACTTGGGGTTGTAGTTAAACGGTATAACGGGTCATTCGCATTGACCAGTTCGGAGTTCAATTCTCCGCAACTCCACCATTCGACTCGCTACGCTCGCTCATCTTTCGACCCTAAGGCCTGAGCCTCAAAGCTCAAGATCGAAGAGTGGTAAACCATTCTTTCTCTATAGTTTTAGAGGTGAATGACCCTGCAGCAGGCACTGAGCCTGTCGAAGGGAGCTTGTCGAAGCGCCATTACGCAATACTCGTCAGTAGTAGCAAACATATTTACCTACTTATTACGCTTATACTTGCAAAAGCTCTCGAACAGCTATAGCCATTCCAAAACAAAATGACGTTTTTGCTGGTATGCTTAATGAGTAGTGCTAAAAACAAAAATTACAGACCAAGAGCGTAAGATTTTGGTTGCCTTTAACCGGAGTTCTCCTATCCTCC
>Ga0265338_10000999_pt1 | contig 47570 bp, 64 predicted proteins | sample 42126metaG_FD_193579 | JGI IMG/M metagenome (GOLD analysis project Ga0265338, IMG submission 193579) | Rhizosphere microbial communities from Carex aquatilis grown in University of Washington, Seatle, WA, United States - 4-21-26 metaG | ecosystem: Host-associated > Plants > Roots > Rhizosphere...
GATCGGTGCGCTGTCTAGAATGCGGGGCGAATCGTGAGCTACCTTGTTGCCTCGTGGCTCATGCTCTCGACGTGCTTCCAGGCTGACGTGAAGACTTACTGTTGCCCAAGCGCGTGCGCCGTCAAGAAGTCGAGCCACTGGTACCAAGCGGATGGTGTGTTGCGCGGGTGTATGAAGGGGCTGGGGTGTGGCGGGAGCGATTCAGCGTCAGTTTTCTCTAAATGCTCGTGTTGACTTGGAGCCCCGGAACTGTCCCTAGTGGAGGCCGGGGCTCTTTCTATTTCACTGACCTCCTAGTGCTTTTCTGATTTGCTTGTCGAGCTCTTGGAAGTTCGATTGGAACTCTTCCCAGGCCTCGATCGTCGGAATCGAGATAACGACTTCGAGGGTCCCCGGTGATGGCGTGATCGGCTGAGGTATTAATAGCGGACCTCCACCTGCCAGCGCTCGATATTGCTCAGCGTCATCGATAGCACGCGCAAGGCCAACTTCTGCCTGCTTGACGCTCACGCCTTCGACCCCGGCATGCTCGTCACGGCCAAGCTTGACGGCGTTGTGTTCACTAGTAGATCCTGCCGTCGTAGTCGTCGCAGAGCTCCTACAATGTGCATCTTGGTAGCGGCTTGCATCTGCTCACCTCTAATGTACTTCCTGACGGATGATGGTGCACAGCCCGCCGTGGACGCTATCTTTAGTGTCGTTTGGTTGTCGATGTGTTTGGTCACGATCTGTACTCCCTGGAAACTGTTTGTATTGTTTGCAACTGTGTGCGCACGGCGTGAAAACCTGATAGCAACTTAGTGTTCACTGGCTGGGCAAAGACTGCTTCAATCTCGTTAGGTTACTTGAGCGCGTAGGAATTGCAATGCAGTTGTTGACCCGTGAGCATTGTTTCACGTGCAGCACAACTCATCGGCAAGACGGTCTACGAAGGCTTCGTAACGCCCCCCGGTTTTGGAGTTGATACAAGCGTCGTCGAAACGATTCGAAAGCTTTTTGGCGGCAATTTACAGACACTTTCGGGCACGCGGCTCGAGTGGATGTTGGAAGATGTGGACATCGCCTCGCAGGCTGCCGACTGGGGCGACCTGTCGATGGTGTCGCACCTTTGCCGTGCGATGCGCCGGGACTCGGTGATCTCGGGACTGCAGACGACGAAGAACGGCGGAATGATGCGCTTGCCCAAAGTCTGGTCAGGCTCGCAACGGGTGCAGGAAGAGCTGCAGCGTGCAGACGGCGCGTTTACCGTGTTCGACCTGCTCTGCCCCCCCCAGGAACTTCGCCAGGGCGCGGACGATGCCGACTTTCTGAACGTCGCACTGTGGGAGCTCGTGCCCGTTCAGGGCCGACCCTACCCCGTACTCGAGCGGAAAGACCCAAAGGACCTGTTCTATCTCTGGCCTTTCAATTGCTGGATTTTGCGCACTGCTGCCGGAATTGTGCCGATTGAACCAGGTAACGGGCGGTGGGCGTTACATCTGACGGGGCCTCGTGTGGCCCCGTGGCAGTACGGCAAATGGCACCCTGCTGGTCGATGTTGGGTTCGCAAGGACTCGAATCAGGCGCTCAAGGATAATTGGTCTTATCACCTGGCTAACGCTGCACGCGTTGCGGTCAGTCCGCAGGGTGCCAGCGAGAAGATGACCAACGGCTTCTTTCAGCAAGTGGCCTCGTGGGGAATCAACACCGTATTCGGCGTCAAACCAGGGTGGGACGTCAAGCTGGTCGAGTCCAACGGTCGCGGCTGGGAAGGCTTCGATAGCTCGATAAAAGAGTGCAACGAGGCGTTCATGATTCAGTTCGCGGGGCAACTCGTGAGCGTCACTGGTGGCACCGGGTTCTCGAGCGAGGATCTTTACGCCTCGGTACGTTACGACCTGATCGAAGACAGTGCGGTCCCGCTAGCGCACACAATTTCTACGCAGGTGCTCCCCTGGTTTACGGCGTGGATGTTCCCCGACGAGATCGAAGACTCGCCCGGGTTCCGCTACGACGTTCGGCGCCCGACTGACCTCAGTGCCGAGGCTTCGATCTACACAGCGCTCGGGTCCGGACTCGAGTCAATGCTGCGCGTTGCCGCTGTCATGGGCATCAAGTTCCCGGTGGGCGAGATCTTCCGCAAGTTCGGAATTTCGTCCGAGCCCGCCACGCCAGAGGAATCCCGCAAGATTCTCGAGGCCATCGAGAAGATCGGCAAGTCGGCGAAGTCGAACGACAACGATGGCCAGAAGTCGCAAGAGGCTAAGGCCATTCTGTACACGCTCGGCAAGGCGCTGGCTGAGGGGAAGGTGGCGGCGTGAAGTTTATTCGCAAGGGCGCCGTCGCAATCGAGCCTCGTGCGTCTGGCGCTTACGGCATCGACTACGCGTTCACCGACGAGCCACAGCAAGAGGCGGAGCTGTTTACGGATGACGTAGCGTACGTTGCGATTCGTGGCCCGCTGTCACATCACGATGAGTGGTGGTTTGAGTCTTACGACCAGATCACTGTCCGAATGCGTGAGGCGTTCGCGAGCTCGGCGAAGGTTGTGTTTGTTTCCGGTGACACGCCCGGCGGCGACGTGTCCGGTTGCTTCGACACCGCGCGCGAACTTCGACGGCTTGCTGACGAGAGTGGCAAGCTGTTCGTTTGGTACGTCGATGGTCAGACGTGCTCGGCGGGTCTCGCTTTGGCGGTGGCTGCCGATGTCATCGTGGTGCCTGAAGAGGGGCGCTTCGGTTCAATTGGTGTGATTGCCGAGGTGCACTCAGTCAAGAAGATGCTCGACGCTATGGGCGAGGATGTTCGCCTCATTACGTCTGGTTTGCGCAAAGCTGACGGCCATCCGTGCAACGAGATCAGTGACGAGACCGAGGCGGCCATACAAGCCTCCGTTGACTACGAGTCAGAGATATTCTTTCAGTGGGTTTCGGAACGGCGCGGCATTGACGTCGAAACCATTCGCAGCTGGCAGGCTGGCATCTTCCACGGGCAACAGGCTGTGGATATTGGCCTCGCTGACGAAGTAGCCGGTGAATCTGCAGCGCTTGCCATGGTGGTGGGAGCTGAACTAACCGAAGCGCCAACAGGCGCGGAAAGTGACGCAGACATGAAGCCAAAAAAGACATTGGCAGCGTCCGCGCGAGCGGCGCTAGGTTTGCCAGCTCCAGAAGCGAGCGTGATTAGTCGGGCCGACGATGGCGGCGACTTTGACGCCGTGAAAAAGGGGCTCGCGAAAATTGCATCTGGGAGCGACGCGAAGAAAGCCGCGCGCGCTGCTGGCATGCTCAAAAAGATGGCTGAGGACGACTCGGCCGAGGGCGACGACGAGCCCAAAGACGAACCAAAGGACGAACCAAAGGACAAGCCTAAGGAAGAGCCCGACGGTGACGAGGGTGAAGACGAAGGCGGCGACGACGCTTCGGCGGCTGAAACCGACGACGACGCTTCGAGCTCTGCCGAGTCCGACGAGGACGCGAAGAAGTGCGAAACCGACGCGAAGAAGGCGGAAGCTGAAGCCGGTGACGAGGATGCAAAGGCCCTCGCTGCTGTCACAAGCGGCGCCAAGGACGCGGCGAAAACTGCCAAGACGCACATGTTGCACGCGCGTTCACTTCGTGCGAGCGCTGCACGTCTGCGGCGTGAAGCCACGTCGTATCGCCGGCTAGCTGCGCAGAACGCTGTCATCGTGCAGCAAGCGCAAGCCATCGATACGCTGTCCAGGCGAGTTGCAAAGCTCGGCACACCGAACCCCAGCGTTGCGGCAATCGGTGCAACCGGCACTCGCGGCCGTACCGAAGGCACCGGCGCAAAGGTGATTGACATCAATCCGGGCGCTGAAACTCCTGACTTGTCTATCTTCAGCGAGTCCGAGCTGAAATCCCTAAATCTTGGAAACAAGAGCACGGGCCTTATCGATATCGGCGGTGGCAAGAAGGAACTTGGTTTGCTCTCTCCAGAGCAAGCTAACGCGATTGTCAACGCAACCGAGGCGCGCGTCGCTTCACTGCGCGGGGGCAAGCAATGAGCACCGCGAGAACGCGAGACCGTTCGACGATCTACACGATGACGCTAGCCTTGGCGACCGGTGCGGTTGGTGGCCAAAATCAAGCCGTCGCCAATATCCGAGGCACGTACACTGCTGGCCCTGCAAGCGGCGCGACCAATGAGTTCGTCATTGGTGCTGCATGCGAGGACTACAGCCAGACCGCTGGTGATACGACTGTGCAAGCGCAGCTGTATCGACCTGTTGATCTAGAGTGGTTCGCCAATGACGGGAACATCGCCATTGCAACGGACTTTCTTGCAAAGTGTTACCTCGTTGACGGCGACACTGTGAGCAAAACCAAGACGAGCGGCGGAATCAACCGCGCATTCGCCGGGGTAATCTGGGCCGTTGATTCGACCCGTGGCGTAGGCGTCCGAGTGACTGCAGTCGAGTCTGCGGACTTGATGAGCTGAAAGGGATCGGGCAATGCTAGAGCAGATCACAATCAACAAGATTCGAACCGCCTGCCACTTCAAGCGGATCAACACGTACGCGAAGATTGCACGCAATCTCAACTACCAACGTTTCGTCAAGGTGCTCGAGAGCGACACTTTGGAAGAGCACTTCTTCCACCTGCTTGAGGCGCAGAAGCTGCGAGATTGGGGCCCCGATGGCGGCGGCGTCGATCTGAGTGACCTTGTGTTGGCTGAAAGTATCTTCGTCAACCACTTTCACAAGTGGGGAATTGAGATTTCTGAAGGCAAATTCAAGGATACGCAGTCGGGAGGCAACGTCATTCAGGGGATCAACCTGATGAGTGAGGCAGTCTCACAGGCAACGGCAAAAGTTGCTCGTCTACCCCAAGAATTGGCAGTCGGCGCACTTCGTCAAGGTACAACGTTGGTACTCAACACCACCAACGGTAACTCGTACCCACTGAAGTGCTTTGACGGTCAAGCCCTGTTCAGCACGGCGCATCCGTTCAACTACAAAGCAACCGGTCTCGGTACCTACTCGAATTACCACAAAGGTAAGGCATCTACGACGGATTGTGGGTTCCTGCCTCTCGGTGGACCATTCGCGAAGGACGGTAACGGGATCTGGCAATACAGCGCTAGTGCTGATGTGTCGATTGAAGACGGTTGGAATAACCTTTGGCTCGCCATCGCCCAGAAGGCAACGATGGTCATGGCAGACGGGGAAACCCCTCGCTACATGGATCCGACAACGATTGTTGCTAGCAAGCGATTGCAGAAGCAAATCGACCGAATCCTTGACGCTAAGGTGATTGCTGCTCATGCGGGTAGCGGTTCAACCGGCGGCGGCTCGATGGACATTGAAGGGTCAATCAAGCGTCTTGGCTTCAAGGGTCCCGTGATTCTTCAAGAGCTCGACTCCGCAAAGGACCTCGCCACCTATACGGGTGGGACAGTAGCGATCGAGCCGTGGGACTGGTACCTCGAGTGCGAGGGCGACAACGCAGAGTCAGAGCTAGGCGCAATCAATATCGGCATGCGTGAGCCATGGCAGGTCCAGATCTACGGCGATGCAACCGGCAGTGGTTCGCCGCAATACGAGCTCGCGAGGAAAGATGCCGTGGCCGCTGTTGGGCAGACTCGAATCTTTGTCGGCGTTGGTGAGCCGTCGTTTATCGACAAGTTCGAAGCGCCGCGCGCAACGGTAACCTGAGCAGCCAATCTGAGCAGCCAATGTCATCGAACTACCTCGACACCGACGAGAAAGCGCTGAGTTACTTCAGTGCTTTCAACCCGCAAAACGCGGCGGAGCTAGACGCGAAGTGGCCCGGAAAGCTACAAGCCTTGTGCTCTGCTGCTAGCGGGTGGGTCGATTCGAGGATTGGTAAACGCTACGTGCGACCGGTACCGAATCCCCCGGACATTATCCGAAAGCTGACGGCGTGGCTCGTGGAGCCCGAAGCTTTTATGGCCCTGGGGATTCGGCCATCGGATGAACAGTGGACGCTAGTTGAGAAGCACTTCGAGTTTGTACACGAGCAACTCAAAGAGATCGCCGACGCAAAAGACGGTCTCTACGATCTACCACTGAGTGCGAACGATGACTCAAGCGGCATCGTTGCACCGGTAACGCTTGGTTACTCCGAGCAGAGTCCTTATACATCGCGGCACAAGCAGTACGATGCAGTCGCGGGGAATCGTCGCTATGGCTGACAACTCCGCCGCATTCGCCGCGCTCGACGCAGAACTTGAACTTCTCAAAAAAGTCGAGACGATCAACGAGGACTGCTCGCGTGACGTCGCTGAGGGCTTTCAGCAAAAGGTCGAGGAGAACGTCGCAAACCAGGTTGATCCCTACGGTCACGCGTGGCGCCCGGGGCAAGACGGTTTGCCCGTGCTTATCAATTCGGCGAGCCACGTGACGAACGTTGCAAAGGGCACGACCATCGAGACGTCACTGAACAATGCCGTGGACGTCCGCCACCATGTTGGCAGTGCGCGCGGTTACCGAGGTGGCTCGGCAAAGCTCGGCGGGTTCCGTCGTTCAATCATTCCATTTTCGAAGCTCCCGGGCCCGTTCAAGGGTGTCATCCGTGAGCGTCTGCAAAAGCGATTCAACGAGATCAAGGGGGGCAAGTGACTACCTTTGCACTCGAGGGTCTGTTCGACGAGATTCGACGGCTCACGTACACGGACTGGCTCGGCGCGTTTACGGGCGTGCTCAGTACTGCAGCTCGTGACGCACTGCCAAAAGTCGCCGGCATGCGTGTGGTGGTTCTGACAGACAGCAACCTCGACACGTGTTGGCAGCTCGGTACCGACCTGGTTACGTGGGCGCCGGTCAAGTTTCCGGTTACCGTCGTGTGGGGACGACTCGAGCCGCAGAAAGCAACCAACGTTGGCACTCACGGACGCATTGTGTTGGTGCCGAATGCTGCAGACGGTTCCGTCGGTGCGTTCGAGGATGCCGAGCAGCCTGGACGTTATCCGAGGCCGCTGTTCAGTCAGCCACGTAAGTTTCAGTGGTTCGTTTACGGGCGGGACGAAACGCGCATCAGTAGCGCTCGCGCTAACGATCACATCGTTGAGTCGCTGATGCACGAGCTGGCGCGCAACGTGTATCTGGCCTGCCACCACTACGGAGACGACCAGGTCACCTCGCCCGTTGAGCTCGGTGAGCCAAAGGTGCTCAAGCCGTCTCAGCAGCTACCGAACGGCGTCGAGTACCAAATCCCCGCAACTGTTCAATCCGCAATCGTCGATCAGTTCGATGATTTGGCGGAGTTCGTTCAGGTTCATCCGACCGCGAGAGTCACGGTCAACGATACGAACCCTTTCACAGTGGAGGCTGATACATGATTCCGTCGGTCAATGTGTTCCGTCGAAACGGGCTGTCAATACAGGCATTGCCCGGCAAACAGCTGATGATCATCGGTCCAGCCGATGCAGGCCCAATCGCAACGCCCATCGCTAAGACTCGCGGCAGTGACGTCATCTCGACGTTTGCTAGCGGTCCTCTTGTTGAGGCCGCTTGCTACGCGATCAAGAATTACCGGTTGCAGGTCGTGTGCGTCCGAGTGGACTCGTCGAGCGTGTCAGCATTCTCTGACGTCACTCGGACGACAGGGCACGGCAGCAGTGTTGTGACCGTGCATACGGGCAGCGCCACGAGCCAGAACGCGGAGGTGATCGCGATGATTGCCTCGGGTGGCACCGTTGGCACAGCGGGCATCACCTACCGAATATCTACAGACGGCGGTGACAACTATGGCGCGCTCACTCCGCTAGGCACTGCGAATTCGATCGTGGTTCCTTTGGGCGATACCGAGAACCTGACGTTGTCTCTTGCAGCCGGCACTCTTGCGGCGAGCGAGATCATTAGCCTGTTTGCCAACGTTGTTGCGGCTGGCAGCTTCGGTACGCTGGACACGAGTCAGTACCCGGGTTCGACCTGCACGGCGGTTGCGACCGTTGACGCTGCAACCTATCCGGATGGCGACTATCAAGCGAGGTGGCGCTGTGTGGACGGTGGCACACTTGGCACGGCCGGCATCACCTATCAGACCTCGACCGACGATGGTCGAACCTGGTCACAGGTGACGGACTTGGGCACGGCGCACGAGATCACGTTCCCCGATTCTGGTGGGGCCTCGGTTACGCTTGGCAGTGCGGGACAGACCATCGCGCCCGGTGCTGAGCTTGCTGTGCTGCTCAACGCTCCCATGTTCACGGCGGAGTCAATCACGGCGGCTCTCGATGCGGCGTTCCGTTACTCGGGCGCTTGGGAGTGGGCTGCAGTGTGCGGCGTAGTTACCGCGAGCCTGGCGCAGATCATCGACAGTGCGTTCGTGCAAGCGTTCCTTACCGGCAAAGAGCGCGGTTGGATGGGCGGCTGGCGCATGCAGGGCCGCTCGATTGTCGGCGGTCCCACGGTGTCCGTTGCCGAGTCTGACGCGGACTACCAAGCAGCATTCAAGACCGAGTGGAATTCGATTGCACTCGAGTTCGGGTCAATCTGGGGCTTCGACTGCAAGGTGCTCTCGGCGGTCAGTGGTCGCACGTACAAGTGGAGCCCGGTGGTTGTGGTGGCGCCTCGAGAGGCGAGCGTCAATCCGCAAACGGATATCGCGCAAGTCACGCTCGGGCCACTTCCAGGAGTCACACTCGAGGACGACAACGGCAACACAGATTGCCACGACGAGCAGCACGATCCGGGGCTCGATGATTTGCGCGCCGGTGTTCTGCGCACGCACGAGAACGAGACGGGCGTCTATGTCAACAACCCGCGCATGTTCACGGCTTACGGTGGCGGATCGAGTGGCGTGACGATGATGCCGCATCTTGAGGTGGGCAATCTACTCGCTCGCTCGCTGCGGACGTACTTCCGACGGCGCCTTAGCGCTGACTTCTTTGCGAATTCAGCCACGGGCAAGATGCGGGACTCGGACCGTAACGCGCTCGAGAAGGGTGCGAATAAAGCAGCGAACGGGGCGATCATGAGCCCGGGTTACGCGAGTGACCAACTCACAACCATCTCGCCCGACGACAACCTCACGTCGATCGATCCGGTGACTGGCACGGCTCCTCCTTTGACGGTCGAGGCGGAGTTCGTCACAAAGATCTACGTGAAGACGATCAACCTCACAGTTGCGATGGTCTCGCAGATTGGTGCGCCAAATGGATAAGCAGCGGTTCAATTCGAACCTAGTTAGTTGGGGTTCGATCATCTTCATTATCGAGATCAATCCGGAGTTTGGCGGCGGTGGCCAACGAATGTTCGGGTTCAACAACTTCCAGACCGGCGACGAGCAACGCGAACGGGAGCTCATTTACGGTCAGAACCGTGCACAAGCGCCCATGGGGTATTCGGCGGGCGAGTACAACCCCGGTGAGCCCAAGGTGCGGTTTCTGCAACACGCTGCATCGGCTGGCGTGAATGCCGGTTTCGACTCACTCATCACGATGCTAGGGCGCGCGGCTCCTGATAAGCGCAGCTACGGCAACGTGACCATGTACTGGACGGTGCAAGTTGTCGAAGGTCCGTTGCAGGCTTTCTATGAGTGGGAAGACGTGACCGTCAAGGGACCCTCTGGGCAGTGGGAACGTGGCCCAGCTGGTCTCTACGAAGAGATTGGCTTCCAGTGCCTTCGCAAGAAGGTGAACGGATTTACCCTCTACGACTCGAGCGAAGAGGGCGGCTGATAGAAGCGTGTGAGCAAAGGAGACCCCGATGAACAAGCAAGAGCAACTGGCAGACATCAAGAAGAAGCGAGCGGACAAGCTAGCGGCATATGACGCGGCTGTGAAGGAAACGCGCATCGACAGCGAGATCAAACTGGGCGAGATTGAGGAGAGCACGGGCAGGACGCTCGGCATCAACCTCGCTGTTGTGTTCCTTCCTGATGGGCGTTTCATCGCAGTGAAGAAGGCGCCAGCAGTCGTGTACAACAAGATTTCGACCGCAACGTCGAATCGCAACTTGACCGAAGAGCTGCAGTCGGAATTCAGCGCGGTGGCAGTTGAGTACCCGACGGCGGTTGAAGCTGAGAAGATGTACCTGGATTTCCCGAACGCTCGCGACGCTGTGATCAACGCAGCGAGTCTGCTCGTTGCAGTTGACCAGTCAAACCTGTTGGGAAAATAGCGGAGGCTCGTCAGGACGCGTTTGAGAATGCATCGGTAGCGGCCGAATACCTGCTTGAATTCTTCGGCATCGAGCCGTCGTTAGAAGATGAGCGGTGGGTTCGGCAACAGGTAGGAGCTCTAATCGTGGCAGACGCAATCCAATCACTGCATAAGGTCGCTGAAGGCATGCAAGGCCTGGCGTCTGCTGTGGGGGCGCTGCGTGGCTGACGAAAACCGCGCAGTATTCGTTACCGAGTTGAAGGCTGAGGGCGTTCCTGAAACGCAAGCTCAGGCCAAGACGATCGAAAAACTGCGCGGTGAGCTCGACAAGGAATTCCTCTCGCTCAACAAGATGCAGCTGGCCTACAAGGGCCTGAAGACTGCCGGGCTGCAGACGACCAAGATGGGGGTCGATCTGAAGAATCGCATGCTCGAAGAGAGGAAAGTAATTGGTCAGAAGACAGTTGCTTTGCTCGGTATGAAGGGGGGACTTGGCATTGCAACCGAAGCGATGAAGAAAACCACGGCGGCCGCGAAAGGCGCGTCGTCGGGGCTCTCGGCACTTGCAGCTGGTGCTTCGATTGCTGGTGGTCCCGTCTCTGGGCTGACATCGAAGACGCAAACACTTGTCGGCACTCTCGGTAGGGCTGGACTTATCGGCGTGACACTGGCCGCTGTTGCTGCTTTGGTCGTGTTCGACTTGGCGGTTGCGAAGAGTGTTATCGGACTCGCCAAGATGGCTGTCTCATCGGCGGACGCGTACCGCTCTGAACGGCTCTCGATCGAGGGCATGACCAAAGTGTGGCGCGGGTTCTTCGGCATCATGCAGCGCGCGCCGGGTAACGCTGCGCAGATGCAGACCGCGATCGACGATGTTTCGAATGCGGTGCCAATCACGCGCGATCGTGTCGTCGCACTCAATGCCGAGCTTTATCGATTCGGACTGCGTGGCAACGCGCTCAAGCAATCGCTAGAGGCCGTGGCACTAGGCGAGGCCGCTGCGGGTGACGAGGGACGGCAGATGGGCATCAACATGGTAGCGGGCGCTGCCATGTTCGGGCGCAGTGTGACGGGTGCCGCGGCGATCATGAAGTCCAAGTTCGGACCGATTGTGCAGCAGCAAATGTTGGCGCTGCCTGTGCAGATCGCCAAAGCCCGTTATGGGTTCACGCAGCTATTCACGGGTCTGAAGGTTGAGCCGCTGCTGCGCGGACTGCACAACGTGCTCGGGCTGTTCAGCAAGGGCACCGAGACATCGAAGGCGTGGCGCGCAATCTTTGGCACGTTCTTCGACCCGCTGTCGTCCAGTGCTGAAAAGGGATCGCTAACGGTAAAGCGGTTTCTGCAGGGCGTGACCATCGTAGCCCTCGAGGCGGCGATCAAGTTCAAGACACTCAAGGGTGTACTGTCATTCAAGAACCTTGGACTCGGGGACGCTGGACAGCTGCTCGAGACGGCTATCAACGGTGTAGCAAGCCTCGCGGTGGGAATTCTTCGCGCTGGCCAGGCCACGCTAGTGCTTGCTGACGGTCTTACGACTGTGATTCGTTTTGCACAGGTCGCTGGCAAGTTGATGCAGGCGGTCACGTTCCACGGCGGGATCGGTAATCAGGACAAGGCTTGGCAAGCCGCGGATGATGCAGCGGACGCAGCCTATAAGCAGCTCGTACATGGTAGCGACACCATGGGCGTTGGATTCAACATGATCCAGGGGCTCATTGACGGAATCGAAAAAGGAAAGCCAGCGCTAATCGAAGCTGCCCGTGCTGCCCAACGTGCCGCCAATGATGCAGCGAAGAAAGAGCAAGAGAGTCATTCCCCTTCGAAGAAATGGGAACGTCTCGGGCTCAACTTAACTGCGGGTCAGGGGATCGGCATGAAAAAGGGTCAACCGGAGCTCGTGCGGACGACTCGCGACATTCAGCGCGCTACGTTCGATGCTGGCGGTGCTGCTGGCTTCGGCGCTCGTGGTGCCGCGTTTGGAGGTGGGGGACGCGCGTCATCCGGTGGCGGTCAAGCGCATCCGACGATCGGTCAGCTGCACCTGCACGGATTGAGCAAGTCGGATAAGGTGACGCTGTCGATCGGTGAACTTACTGATCTGATTGCGCAAGCACTCGAGGGTCTCACGATTCAGCAGGGAGCAGCGGCATGAGCTGGGACCCTATCCGCAACCCGGTCAACAAGTTCAAGCTGGCCAACAATTGGAGCCCGGGCGTGTGTGTCGGACCGGTGGGCGCCTCTATCGCTCGCGCAATTGATGAGCGTCGCGGGTACGGAATCGACTTTGCGTTCGTGGTGTTTTTTGGTCGCAAGCTGGCTCACTTCAAGACGAACTTGATTCTTGCCAGCGTTCAGGACTGGGAAGATTGGCAGACGTGGCGAGTCTTGATCAACACGGTACCGCGTCGTGGTGCGGTCAATAGTGCATCGAGCACCAATTACGATCCGGCGCTGGCGATGACCATTTGGCACCCGCAATTGGTGCCGCTCGGCATTACGTCGTGCATGGTGGAGAACGAACCCCAAGAGGAGCCGGCGGGTACCAAGGGCGTTTACATCGTGCCCATCGAGTTCGTGCAGATAGTGACTAAGCCTCGTGCGGCGTCTGCGAAGCTTGAGGCCTCGCAAGATAGCCCGCTCGACCCGCTCGACAAGCGCATCAAGGATTTGACCGATCAGTTACTTGACCCGGGCCAGGTCGGAAAACTCGCACCCAGCGCACCGGGGGCTCCGCGATGACTGACTTCTTCGTTTCGATCGGTGAGAAGCACTGCACGCGGCTTGAGCTGTTCGTGCCATGGGGCGGGGCGTGGTTCGTTGATGCCGTGCTCGACGATACGACGGACGACCTGTCGGGCGCTGTGGTGGTGCGGCTGGGCTCCCTCGAGCTCCACGGCACCGTGCTGCCATCGTACACGGGCTCGTTTGCCCTGGCGCGCTCCCTGCGCATCGTGGGCGGCGCTGGTGGCTGGGGCAACCCGTGTGAGCCGCAGGACTACGCGGACGACGCTGGTGTCAGTGCCGAAGCGGTGGCGCTCGACGCGGCTCAGATTGCCGGCGAGACCTTGGGTTCCTTCGATCCTGCCGAGCCCACCCTAGAAACCCACTTCGTCCGCCGCATTGCCACGGCAAGCAGTGTTCTAGAACAGGCCCTTGGCGATGGTCGTATCTGGTGGGTGGACACGCAGGGCGTCACGCAGGCGGGGCAGCGCACTACTTTTGAACCGACCGCGGGTTCGTACAACCTGCTGAACTACTCGCCTCTCACTCGGATAGCTGAGCTGGCGGTCGATGACCCGGCAAGTCTGTGGGTCGGTGCGATTCTCAAGGACCGGCTCACCGAGCCTCAAACGGTCCGTGAGATGCGACTGACGGTCGAGGTGGATAAAGAGACTGGCTCCGGCAAGTGCCGCGTCTTTGCGTGGACTGGTGGCGATGAGTTGTCACAGTCGCGCCTGGGCCGTGCCGTTGCTGCGTTGCTGGCGCAGCGGGAGTCAAAGCGACTCTACGGCACCTACCGCTACCGAGTCGTTTCGGTCGATTCGGATAAGCGGTTACAACTTCAGGCGGTACGTCCGATTTCGGGTCTCCCGGACGTGCTGCCTGTCTCTCAAGTCGCTGGCATTGCCAGTGCCGTGTCCACTCCTGACGAGGGGACGATCGTTCGCGTCGCGTTCGACGAGGGCGACTGTACGATGCCATATGTGTCGGGGTGGCCAGCGGGTGACCCGGATAAGGTCTCGGGTATCGCGCGCATGTCCGATCTGATCACTTCAGGTGGACCGGGGACTGTTATCACGTTGAGTCTGGGGCCAATGGCGGGCGCGTACACGGCTCCTGCGCTGGCACTGGGGTCACCCACGGGGACGGTTCCGGTGGTGATGGCTGGCGTTCCTTACTTGTGTTCATTCTCGGACGTCGTGACGATTGTGGATGATCCGACCCCTCCGACCATCTTGCCGCCAAAGGCCGATCCGCTGCTTGGTTACATTCTGTCAGCCTCGGACAAGGGGGCGATCGAATGACCGTCCGTTACCTTGGCTCGTACTCTGTTGGTGGACTGATGCCGACCATGGTGTCGATGCTCGCAGGCGTCATTCCACGATTGCGAGGTCAGCTTGCTGGCGCGCTGCGAGTGAGCGGTGCCCTGGCAGTGAAGCTGCCAAGTCTTGGCGCTCGCGTTGCTGCTGTGGGGCGCGTTGCTGCGGCGCTCGCATTGCAGCCCCCCAGCGTGAAGTTCAACGTCGCGGCCAACGCGAGCGTCATTGCCCAGCTGCAGGCGCAGTTGCAGCTCATTCTCGACTTGCAAACGGCTTTCGGTGCGGCTGGTGTCGAGGCCTTCGTGTACGACGGCGCTGCCGCCAGTGCCGCGGGTGAACTCAACGGCGCAATTGGAGCTGGTCTTCCAGGCGGGAGCGGGACGGACCACATCAACGCGCTCGTGTTCGCGACGCGGTACCCTGGGACTTTTACCGCCATGGGAAAGGTGTTCGTCAAATGACTTTGCTCGACGACATCCAGGCGGCAACTGACCAGTACGTCGCGGACGTGCAGGCGGGACTCATCATCGAACCTGATGGCGTCCCAGCGGTGATCGTTGCTGCTCCCACGGGTGATCTCGGCTACGGTCGCGATCTGTCGTGTGACACGGATCTGACGGCGAACTTCGACGAGGTTGACGAGAATTCTCCGGAGGGCGTATCGCAAGCGCTGCTACGTCGCATCACTACGCAACATGGGACATTGAGCTACCTCGGTGAGGATCCGGACTATGGCCGTGACGTGATGGCGTTTCTAAGCGCTGACATGACCATGGTGGAGATCATGGCCGAGCAAGACTTGCTCGCTGCGGAGTGTTTGAAAGACGACCGAGTAAAGTCCTGTCAGTGCGTGATCACGTACCTCGGCAAGGACGACACCGGAACCGATGCCTTTGACATTTCGATCGATGGTGAGCTGTACAGCGGGAAGACCTACAGTTTGACCGAGACACTAACGAGCGCGAGCCAGCTCGCGGAGGACATGGCGTCATGAGTGCATTTATTCCTCTTAGCGAGCTAGCGCAGGGTCTCACGGTCGCGCAGTGCAAGCAGTGCGTCTACAACCTGATGGGAAGGGTGGGAGTCAACACGACCACCTGGAAGCCGGGCGCAGTCGTTCGAACGATCGTTGCTGCGGTGGCTGTCATCCTGTCGCCGCTATCGATGCTGATTGCTAACTTGTGCAACCTGGGGTTCTTGGGGCTCAGTTCAGGCTCGTGGAAAACCGCGGTTGCTCTGTACGTCTACAACGTTGACCGCAACCCAGCGACGTTCGCGAGCAATCCCGTCACGCTCACCAATGCTGGCGGCGGCGTGTACTCGTTTGCCGCCGGCAAGGTGACCGTCAAGAATTCTACGACGGGCAAGCAGTACGTGAACACGGAGCCGCTGTCATTGAGTGGCGCGGGTTCACAGTCACTGAACTTCAAGGCGCTCGAGGCGGGCAGCGCATCAAACTCGGGCCCGGGCGCAATCGACACGATTGTCAGTCCGAGGATGCTCAAGGTCACTTGTAGCAACGCCGGTTCGCTCGTGGCTAGCGACGCTGAGAGCGATACGGCGCTTGAGGTCCGGTGCAAAGAGAAGCTGGCGACGCTGTCTAACAATGGACCATTCGGCGCCTATTCATACTACGCGAAGGCTGCAACGCGTCTTGATGGCAGCCCCATCGGAGTGACCCGCACTCGAGTGGTCGCGGGTCCCGGGGATGCGTCGTGTCATATCTATGTCGCCACCGATTCGGGGAATGTCCCTGGCAACGTGAACGACACGAGCACCGACCTCGGAGCGCTTAGCTACTACCTGTATACGCACGTTGTTCCGCCAGGAGGCACGATAGCCATCATCAGCACGGTCAACATTGCGATCAATGTCGTATACCAAGTCTGGATTTACTCGAGCGTCGGTAAGTCTAGCCGCGATTGCCAGGCGGACATCTTGCTGGCTCTTCAAGAGTCGTTTGCTACTCGCACAATTGGCGGTGACCGTCTACCGAGCGCTCCCGATGTTGGCTGGGTATTTGTGGACGACATTCGCGGCACTATCAAGACGGTGTTTCCCGATGACACGTTCCACACTGTGATCAGTAATCTTGCAGCCGATGTGTCTTGCCCTGTCAACGGGGTCCCAGTGCTCGGTGACGTGACTGCGCAGGTCAATATCGTGGTGAGGACTTAATGGAGCTCCTTACCTTCCGCGATTCGATCTTCAAGGACCTACCTCGGTGGCTCAAGGGGTTTTGGGGCGCGCGCTTCATTTACTCGATGATTCTGGTGGCTGACGCGTTCGGCGAAGCAGCAAAGCAAGCGCTCACCTCGCGTTTCCCTGGGTTCAATCCGACCGCTATTCCGCAGCTGTGCCGTGACCGTGACGTGCTGCGCGGTCCCAATGAGACGGACGATCAGATAGTCGCCCGGCTGCTGCTGTGGCTCGATTCTAAGCGACTACTCGGGCACCCGTTGGGACAGATGCAGCAAGTAGCGGCGTACTGTACACCCTTCCCGCTGCACATGCGGGTCGTGTTCAACGGTGGCCGCTACTGGGACTGGAACTCCGGCACGGTAACGATTGGCTCAATGGCGTGGAATTGGGACGGATTGAATCTTCCTGCGCGGTTCTGGTTGATCATCTATGAGCCACCGTTCTGGACCGACGATGGTGTGTTCGGTTCCGCCGGTGGAAGGTGCGGAGACGGCGGCACGTGGGGGATCGGTCCGATTGGCGATGCTCTCACGGGTACCGTGTACGGTACGGTGCAAGGCATCGCGAGTCTGATTCGCTCGCAGGGCTCCGGCAACATTCGGCACATGCACACCATTGTGGTGTGGAATGAAACCACGTGGAACGCGCAACAGCCCGACGGCACGTGGAACGTGATGAGTCATCGTAACCCGCACGCTGCGTACCTGGCGGGAGACAGGGTCTACCAATGATCAATATACCCGGCAACCCAGCAAACTACCCCGCAAACGTTCGCGCGATTGAGGACGGTGACGTGCGCGGCGAAGTGAACTCTGCTGCAGCCACCGAAGATCTCGCCGATCGAACGGCTAATATTGATGCACGCTTGACCGCTGCGTTAGTGGCCAAGGGCTTCTATGCGGGGCTCAGCAAAAGCATCTCGGACAACACTCACACGGGCCCGTCTCCGCAGACGGTAAACAACACCCCACGCCAAATATTCGACGTGAGTGGCTCGCCGTTAGCCGTCGTTGGTCCGAATGTAGAGATCGGCGATCAACTGCTGGTAAATGTCGGACCTATCAATCTTGTGTCGGTCGATACGGTCCTGTCGTTGACGTACGTGCAGCTGCGGATAGCAGGCGCCTCTTATACTCGAGTTTTTGAGTCCATCGCCAACACGTCAGGAACCGCTGTCCCGTTCGAATTCCAGGCGTCGTTACTGTTCACTGCGCCCGCCGCGCACAATGTCCCAATGAGTCTGTGGGCGTGGTCGGCGAATACCACTTCGAATCTGTCAATCTACAGCGTATGTAACGGACTGGTCGATCCGACTCCTAAATACAATTGGCCCAACGAAGAAACAACGGGAACGGCTAACCAGGCGTGGGGCAGCATCATCCACTTTGGAGCAGGGACATGAGCGAATCATCTGGCGCGGGATATCTCGATCGACTGCTGCAAGGCGGAGCCGGCGCGATACAGGTCGAAAGCAATGGCGTGGCTCTGCCGGCTCCGGTGGACAAGATCAATTTACTTGGCGGGAGCGTGGTAGCAACGTACGAGCCTCCGGCAGGCGGTGAGAAATATGGGACTGCGGTCGTCAATTTAGACGATGTCACATTCACCGCTGGCGATCCGGTGGCGATTGTCGTTGGCAGTGCTGGTGACACGGGGTCCGGTGATAGTGTGGCGCTGGCGAACCATCTGCACCCCTGCACTCGTGGCACACCTTCCGACATCGGAACAACCAATGAGGCAGGGACAAGCGCGGACTTCGCTGGCGCGGATCATATACACGCATTGCCATTTTCCGCTGTACACAGCGCGCTTGCTGGCGCGACTGGATCGGTGAGCTTGAATGGTCAGGTACTTACTCAGATCGGTGCGCCTACCGATCCGACGGCTGCCACCAATAAGGCGTACGTCGATGCCTCCCGTCAAGGGCTGGCGCCGCACCCTGTCATTGATGGCGTACTAACTGCGAACTTTGCACTAACTGGCCTAGATAAGACTAGCTCCGACGGTGTTGTTCTGAGCAACCCCAACATGCGCGTGTTGGCCACGGCTCAGCTAACGAGCACTGGGAATGGGTTGTATCTGACGGGCTCTGGTGCCTGGACTCTTGCGGCTGATATGGCTGTGGGGACTTCTGCATCCGGCGCGTATTTCATGGTACGCACGGTAGGTACAGGTTGGTACTGCACCAACACCAGCGGCTTAGATGTGGTGGGCACCAATACTCTGCATTTCGCGCAACTTTCGGGGGCTACAGAAGTCACAGTAACCGCGCCACTCACGAAGACAGGAACAGAAATAGATCTTTCGCCAGCCACCGACTCTGCCGCAGGCTCAATGTCAGCGGCAGACAAGACCAAGCTTGACGCCATTAGTGGCACAGCGGGCAAGGTTGCCGTGTTCACCTCTGGCGGTCTAGGTAACTCGTCGATCACGGATAACGGTTCACTAGTTACCGTTGCCGAGCCAGTTAGTGTGAACGCGGCTAGCGCAACTCCGGCACTGACGATCAACGGGACTTCGGGGAACACGAGTATTGTGCTCAGTGATGCCGGCGGTAGTTTTTACTCTAGCTGGGATATCCACGCCAACAGCCTCTCCACTACAGGAGGAATCCGTGGCGCGTTGGTATTCGCGAATCAATCCGACCCCACCCACCCGCGCTTCTGGATGGATTACACGGGGTTCACTGGCTGGGGCGGAATTACAGATCCGAGCGCGTATGTCGATACGCCTACGCTGAGGGTGCGAACCGGTGCCGCGTCGGGTGGGAGCGCTCAGTGCGACTCATTAGGTAACCTATCGTGGACGGTGGAAACGCCAGGATTTGGCGGGTGGAGCGCAACTGTCAGTATTGGCAGTAGCACAGACTATGCGCTCGGTTCGTACGCTCAGACCAATGCTGCTCGAGCAAATCAGGTGTGGGAAGTGGAACTCGAGTGCGAGGTGCTCGTGCGCAGAGCAAGCGATCCGAAGGTATCCGGGCGACTGTCTCGAATTATGCAATTCAACATCGAATACAACAGCTCCGGAGTGCCGACCACCATTGCGCAGATTGGTGACAACAACGACGCCACCATGGCGCAAGCGAACGAGCTCGGTTTGCCGCCGTTTTCGGACTGCTACATGGCTACCGGTGGCACCACGAGCGTGAGCGTCCACGTCGTAAAGTCAGCGGGCGGTAATGCCGCTCTAGGTAAGTCACGGATACGCGTGCTGAGCGCGTGTCGTTTGGACAACTGGTGAAAGCAGCTCGCCTTCGTCGATATTGACGGCGGCGGCAATTATGCGAGTTGAAAGGGAAGGAAAACAAAATGATCAATTGGAAAACAACACTAGGCGCCATCGTTCTCGGAGCGTTGGGGATTCTACAAACCACTCTCACGGCGTACCAAGACGGTAAGCCAATCCAATGGCTACAGGTCGCAATGTGCATTGTTGTGATGGCTCTCGGGCTAGTCATGAAAGACTTCAACGTCACCGGCAACGGCAAGACGGCGACTACCGCGGTCAAGTCAACCATTATGACTCTTGCGTCAATGGTGTTGCTCGCTGGGTGCTCTTCGCCGCAACTCGTGGCGGCGACAGCGAGCAATGGCGATCAGTTTCCGTACTGCCTCGAGGTCAAATTCAAACTGAACCCACTGCAGGCCGACACGCTGTTCTGTGCAGGGCTGAGTGACGTCCAAAAAGAGCGGGCCAAGCAGACCGCTCTCCACCCCGAGAACACATACTCGGTCGTTGCCCAGAAACGGGTGGCGCAGTGAATCGCCTATTATTGGCTATTGTCACGGCGCTCTGTCTGTTTGGGTGCCCAACAACTCAAACCGGTTCCTGTGCTGATGCCACCTCGAAAAAGTGCCCACCGTGCCCGTGCTCTACCGGCGGCAACGCGGGCACAGGGGGCAGAGCTGCCACGGGTGGCAAGGCAGCAACCGGAGGCAAGAGCGCGACAGGTGGCAAAGCGGCAACGGGCGGCTCATCTTCAGCCCCGAGCACCGCGACCGCCTGCCAAGCGTACTGTGCGCGGGCGCAGTCCTTGACCTGCAACGTTGACCAGTCGTCATGCGTTCGACTGTGCGCACTGCACACGACTGATTCTCGGTTCACGCAAGACATGTCGTGTCTCATGAACCAAACCACCAAAGCTGCAGCCCAAACGGCATGCGGTCCCGTCGCGTGCCCATAAGGAACCCGAGCATGACTAATCGTAAATACGGCTGCAACCACACACCAAAAGAGACCCTGGCCAAGGTTCCGTTTGCCCTGAGCTTCTTGTCAGCGAGCGCCGCGGCTCCGTTGCCTCTCATCGCTAGCACGACCGATTACTATTCGCGGTGGCGCAAGCAGTTCGTGAAGCTGGGATTGTTGGGAAATGACGTGTGGGGCGACTGCGTGATCGTTGCCCTCAAGAGCAACCTGCCCGGCACGCAAGCGGCGAATTCGACCGGCATTATGCTGTCCTGCACGAAGGCACAGGCGCTAGCTGACTATGCTGCTCTGACCGGGTTCGACTACACGGAGGCAACCGACAACGGCACCGACCCGCTTGTTGCGCTGAAGTGGTACCAACAACAGGGAACAATCCTCGCATTTGGTCAGGTCGATGTCACTGATCCGATTCACATGGCGTGCGCCATTGAGTACTTCGGTGGTGTTGCTCTCGCGCTGGACTTCCCGGCGAGCTGGCAGAAAACCAAGAACTGGGATGTGACCGACGAAGAGCCCGAGGGTGGGCACATGATCGTGCTCGGCTCGGTCAATGCCAACGGTGGTTACGATGTGGAGACATGGGCGGAAGACCCTCCACCCGTTATTACGCAAGCAGCAGTCACACAGCGCGCGCAGGCTGGGTGGGTGACGATTTCGAACGGTTGGCTCGAGACCAACGGGCAAACACTGCAGGGCTACCAGCTTGCAGATCTGCAGGCGGCACTGGCTCTCGTTACCTAACCCATACGAGACACTCAACGAGATACGAACAGTAACTAGGAAGGCGAGCAGCAATGGCGAATCTAAGAGGCGAGCGCGGTCCACAGGGGATACGAGGTCTCAGGGGTCCGATTGGTCCACCTGGAAAGTCGGCTACTGGCGGTGGCGGTGGCGGTGGCGGTGGCAATGTGCAGCAAGCAGTTCCCAACATCGACCAGACTGTCCTCGCCGGTGGCACGATTGGGCTCACGTATACGCAGCAAATCACCATGACGGGAGCCGTCGCGCCACTCACGTTTGCAGCGGTGGGGCTTCCCGCTGGGCTCGCGATCAACGCGTCCACCGGTGTCATCAGCGGCACGCCGACGGCGCGAAATACTGGTATGGTAGTGGTCACGGTCACCGATAGCGCTGGCACGAAGTTCAGTCGAGGTCTCCTGCTGCAAATCGGCACGTATTCTGACAAGATTCAAGCCTTATTCGGCAATGCTCTGATCGGGTATTGGCAGCAAAATGAAGCGTCAGGAGGAACCACCGCAACGGATAGCAGCCCGACGAATTCAAACGGCACGTACAGCAATGTCACGCTGGCGCAGGCAGGTATTGGCGACGGGCAGACAGCGGCTCTCTATACCGTGTTGCCAATTGCCTCGACGGCGATCTATTCCGACAAATTGCGCGATGCATTCAACCCGGCAGAAATAACCATCGGCGCTTGGGTCAAAATCACTGATGATAGCATCTGGACTAACGGAAAAAACGAGTGCGTTTTACAGCTCGGAAATGCTAACGGAACACAGTCTGTTTTCTTGTGTCACGATGGTGGGACAGCGAATAACGGCACTATTAGTATCTACTATTTCGGCTCAACCGGCGGGACCAGGGTGCCGCTCACGGGCGTTACAACCAATGCTTGGCACTACATCTGTGCAACATTTTCGGTTACGACGGGTCTAGTTATCGTATATTTAGACGGATTTCGGAAAGCTCAAGCAAGTACCTCGCCGCTCATAGACAGCTCACTAGATGCTGGAAAGTGTGCGATCAGTTTCCCGACGGCGGCGCGGGCGTGGCCTGGATACGTAGCGCACGCATTTGTGCTGAATATGGCTGCTACTGACTTCCAGATATCACAGTCTAGCAGGCTAACGCCCGGTGTTTGGCGTGCAGAGGGTGTGGTGCTGGAGGATGTAATCGGCGGGGAGGCGAGAGGGGAACCCAATCTGCTGTGTGAGAGCAACCCTAAGCTAATTCACGGCGCAGACAAGGTGTTCAAACTTTGGGACACCGCCCCAGGCTCTGACGGAACGCACGGCGTCGGGTATGCTGAGTCGATCGATTGCAAAAATTGGGTCAGATATCCAGGGCCAGTTATCGATGGCTGGAACTACAGACCGTGCTTAGCGCACGATCTCGAAACAGATTACTATTGGTCCGTCACATTTAACAACGCAGATCTGGATCTGTGGCGATCGGTGGATGGGTTATTCTGGGTCAAGTTTGCGAGCCACGTTGCAATAGCGGGCGGCGTCGGAGCGTGGAATCATAATATCGGAGGTAATTCATTTCTGTATGTCGAGCGGGGCACGATGTATCTATTCTACGACGGATACCCGGACACCGACGTACATTATCAGTGCGGGCTGACTACATCCGTGGATGGCGGACACACCTGGATTCCTTTCGAAGGAAATCCGCTGCTGCCGAGTGTAACAAATCCACTGCTACACAACATGACAGCACCGATGTTGTACAAGTCGAAGGGCGGCAAATATTATGCGTGGTCAACGCCACGCATCGATGCTGCTGGCTACTACACGATCATAAATAATAACATGTGGAGGTTCGAGGCTGACAGTTTGTTCGGACCGTGGCATCAATCGACGGACGGTTTTTGTGTGCAACAGTACAGTGAGATTAACGGAAAACCCTTTGCGGGTACCAGCGGAGCGATCGGGCAGCTTGCTGACTGGTCACTCTGCGAGCATAACGGGAGGGTGTACGCGCTTGCCTCGGGCCTGCCTGACCAGGCGACACTGCACTATGAGCTGTTTACATTCGACGGCACGATGGACCAGCTAGTACTGACGCAAGAGGGTTTGATATTTGATCAGTCCTTCGAGTGTCTGCCTAACGGGAGTTTTGAATCGATACCGATCGGATCCCCGACGCTCACATGCTACTGGACGGCCACAGCCAGCGACGGGGCGGTGGCGCGCACAACCGTACCGCGAGAAGTACACGAAGACACGAGTCGTAGGGTAGCGATCAAGCTCATTGCTGGCGTGTCGGTAGACACTCGAATCACCCAGACGGTACTAGGGCTAGTGCCAAATCAGGTGTATGAGCTAAGCGGTTGGGCGCGAGGCGACGGCGTGCACGCGGGGCGACTTCGCGTGCAAAACACCGCTACTACCGACCTGATAACGTGGCCCACAACTCTATCGATTGGCGCCGTGTACGCACAGTCGTCCGTGCAATTCATCGCGCCGCTAGACGGCAAAGCAACCATATCCTGCTACTGCCCAGCAACGGCGCGCGGAACTGCGTACTTTGATGATCTGTCCCTGAGGTTAGCGTGACCGACCTGTCCGAAATCTGGGGCGAGAACCAACGGCTCATCATCGGCACCGTGCGCGATTACGTTGGTTGCTCGCTGTCGAATCGACGTGACGAGCTTGCCGCGCTCGTGTGCGCTCCGGGTGACGATCCTGAGCAGGCGGTTCGAATCGCGACGAACTGCGGCATGTTCGCGTTAGGTGTCTGGCGTCACTGCCGGGTCGATCACGAGCTGCTGCGGTGCCCGTACAAGAGCGGGATGGCCATCGCTTGGGTGTTGCAGATTGCTCGCGATAAGGGGGCGCTCGTGCGTTACTCAGCGTCAGGTACCCCACCTACTGCTGGCTCATTGCTGCATTGGGCTAACGACGGCAAACCGAACGACCATGTAGCGTTTTGCATCAGTGACCCCGATGACACCAAGCAAGTCGAGCTCGCCGGCGGTGGAGCTCACGATAACGAGATCACGAGCAAGCGCGGGCCGTGGTCGTGGAACTGGGGGCGGCCACTGCAACACGTGATTGATTGTGACGTGCTGATGAAAGGCTCGATATGACTCAAGATGAGATGGTCGATTTAGGCAAGATGTTGCGCGCGATCACTGACCTGCAAGACTCGTTTCATGAGTTGAAAAAAGCGAACCTGCACCTTGCGACTCAAGTCATGTCACTCACTCAGCAGGTCCGTCGTCTGCCGTGCATGATTGATGGGACGGGCGACAAAGAGGCTGACACTGACCCGGACTGCCCGGCAATGCTATCCGATATGCCCCCACCTCACTCGCGACGGGACAAGCTGAGCAGCATGAGCGATGAAGAGCCTAACTCAGTTGTGACGCGGCCAATCAGCGTTCACGCGGGCATGGTCACGGTGCGAGGTCCGGGTATCATGATTGCTGCTGTCGTGGTGCTGCTCGGAATGATGGCATCGGCCGCAGTCGTGTTGCGACCGATGCTCGTCACTCTACTTCACTGAGCAGTTCCGGGTGACGCTTGAGCAATTCGCTGAACGTCGCGTCACTGAACCCGAGCTCGATAGCTGCAGCGCGGCGCGTGTGGTGTCGGTCCAGGGATGAGCGTACGATATTCTCGGCGTCTACCTGTAGGGTGTGACCAGGGGGACAGTCCAGGGCCGCGCTGATGGCCCGGGGGATGTGGTTCTTAGTCTTGATCGGCATGGTTACCTGTATTTTGCTCGAGTACCGACAATAGTCTCTCTATCGATGCAAAAATTTGAGATTCAAGTCGATCACATTCGAGGCGCGCACCGCGTTCCTTGCATTCCAGTTCAGTGATGTCTGCTTCGGGCTGGGTGTATTGGAGGTTCATGGGGCTTCCTCTGGACGCAACGTCGGACTTGCGCAGGTGACAGCAGACGCTCCACTGGCCAGGTCAACGCTGTCCTTGACCATGACCGTGACCTGCAGGAGCTCGTTCGTCGCCTCGAGGCACAGCTCCAAGTCATCGGTACTGGCGACTCGATCTAGTCGCTCGATGATCCGGTCGAGCCCGTACTTGATGAGACAGCAGTTGTTTCGGATTTCTATTGCGGTAGTGCTCACAATTTGGTTGTTATTAGCGTTCATGGCACAGCTTTCATAAATAGGGTGTGTTGAGTGTGTCTCATGGTGACGTGTGACACCGGATCAGAGGACGGCACGCCAGCGTGGTCTAGGAGCTCCCAGGGCGCGTCAGTTTTATTTAGCGCGTCCGCAATTCGCACCCGGTAGTACTGCCCGCGCTCGCGCTTGAAAAACCAGCGAAAATACGTGGCATATGCGGTAGTGCGGGTGCTAGCGATCCAGTGGAGCGTCAATAGGGTCATGTCACGGTCCTCCTAACGCCCCAAGCCCGCCCTTGTTTCAGAGGCGAGCCTGGACGGGATGTCGGGTAATTATTTGCGCAAGAACCTGTCGGATCTCGATGCGACGCGCTCGTTGATCGGGTGAGTAGAGTTCCACGCGTCGATGGCATCATCGGCTATCCGGCGCGCATCGGCGTCACCGGGGTGGTCGTCGGCATACACGATTTTGCTGTCCAATTCCGCTCCCTCGTCACGGCATGGTGGATATAGGTTGGCGGACTTCGCCTCGTGAGCTCGCAGTGCTGCTTTTTGCTGAGCTTCATGTTCTCGGGCAAGATTGCTGTAGATCTTTCCAAAACTGCCTTCGGTTTGGTTCATCGTGTTGACTAAAGCGTAATTGGTCATTGGTCTGTCTCCCTGCTTCTCGGCGCTTATCGCGCCCCCACAGCCCGCAACCGTTGTCGCGAGCTGAAAGGGCCGACTAACGGTCAGATCGTCTCTGCCTCGTGGCGAGCCATGCGGCTGGTAAGTTGCGCAACCATGCGGGATCCCTCCTCGTCTCCCACGTTCGTCATCCAGGTCTCGAGAGCAAGCAACAGGGTCGTCGTGTACTGCATGCCGTCAAGCATCTTGTTGAAAGCCTTTTGCTGGTCTAAGGTGGGCTCGGTCTGGATGATCTCATTTTCGAATGCGTCGATCCGTGCGTCTTCTGATTCGATTTTCTGTGCGGTGTTTTGGTTTGCCATGGTGTGTCTCCCTTGCTGACTCAACTGTTATAGCACAGTTTTTAGAAAAACAATAAACTATTTACATCCGCGTGTTGATTGTTCGCGAGGCCGGATAAAACAACGCCCCGAAGCTCTTCGAAAACCTCGGGGCGTTGAGCGCGGTCAGCTGTCAGAGGGGGCTGGGCGCTGACTGCGCTGTAGTGCGGGTATCAACGGTCTGCGATTCCCTGCGTAGGGCCACAGCTGCGTCTCGTAGGTGCACGGCGAAGATGACCTTGCCGCGTCCCACTATCTGCCTGAGTGGCTCGCCTTCACGGTCCAGTATCAGCTCACCGTCGTGGCAAACCGACAGGTCTTCAAAGACGCGCCACTTTTCGAACGTGAGCAATGTGGGCGGAAATGATGGGTGATCCATGGGGGTGCTATGCGCTCCGGTCGTAGTTGTCGGGGTCGTCGTTGCGTGTGGTGGGCGCTTTCTGTGAGGATTGCGTCGCGGGCTGTTGCTGTGAACCCTGCTGCTGATTCGGCGCCTTCAACGTGCGCTTCACGGGGGTCTTGCGAAACGGCATCTTGATCTCAACGTGAACGTCTTCCTTCAGATCTGGACTGCCGTAGATGCGCACGGTGTTCAGCTGCTCGTTGCCTACGCGTTCACGCTCTGCGGTGATGACAATGCGCTTGCCCTCGCACATGCGGAACTCGGCTCCGAACATGGCCTTCAAGCAGCACGCGTTGGTGTAGTTTATTTTGAGCATCAGTGGCGTTTCCTTCAGCTTCGCCACGATGACCGTTTGCGCCTCCCCGTCTTCTTCGGGCTTCAACTCGGTCTGGTAGAACTGCACGATGGTGTAAATCGGTTTCTTGCCCACGAGGTCGTCGCCGGTGAAGAACTTCGATCGGTAGAAGTCGTCGAAGGCCTTGGGGCACGGTTTCAGTTTGAGGTCACTCATGTGCTGTTTCCTCAGCAATCGGTGTACCAATGGTCGTCTTGTGGTTGGTGGTGAGCGGAAACGCGTCAGCCTGCCCGAACGTCAGCAGGGCCAGCGCGGCCCGTTGCGACATCGTAGGCGACCGCAGCGCGTCCAGCGTCCTGTCCGCCGTTATGTGGTCAGGTGGTGGGCACGGTTGTGTGTCGTGGGTCATGTCAACATCTCCAGTCCTTGGGCCTCGTTGTTCAGTTGGGCTATGTCGAGGTTGTCGAAGTCGTGGCGCTTGTACCGCGGGATCTCGAATCGCACTTTCTTGCCGCGCGCAATACCTGGCCACGTGTCGGTGTCGATGCACGCGCGCAACTCATCGAGCCAGCGTCGATACTCGAACCGACCGACGGCGAGCGTTTCGTCGTCGAGATCGAAACACACCACGTCGAGCGGCCCGGTCTTCTCCACGGCAAGCAGCACAACTTCGGACGCTGGCCTACCGAGGATATCAAGGGCGTCCGAGTACCACGCCATTTTGACGTGATACTCGAGCTCGGAGCCGTCGCGTTGGAACTTACGCGGCAACACACTGCGCGCGGTCTTGAGATCCACCAGGGCCGCCCGTAGTGATAGCCAGTCGAGCCGCGCCTTGCACCGATAGCCCGTCTCGGTGTCGTGCCAGATGAGTGAGACTTGCTGGTGCCCTTGGTGCAGGTACGTCTTGCCTAACGGGTCGCCCCACACGGCCTTGCGGATCTCGAGCGCCAACTGATAGTCGTCTTCGTCGATGATCTCTTGCCCGTCGTTGCCAGCAATCGCCTGCAAGTCCTCCCAGTAGTGACCGCGCTTGATGACTTTATTTCCCGCCGCGTCGTGACCGGTCCAGCGCACATACTGTGAGCCAAACAACTCAGGCTCGAACACGGCTAGATCCACGGCGCGCCCGAACCGCAGGGCCTCCGAGTCCTTGGGGTGTAGCTGGCACCAGCGGTAGTACTTTGGGGAAACCGACATATTGACCAGTGACGAGATGCGAATCGCCTCTTCGGCGTTGTACTCGTCCCAAGTGATGTCTTCGTGGATTCCGTCAGCTAGCGGCATTGCTCGAGCTCCCGTCAATAGCGTCGGCAGCCTTATCAAGTGCTTCTGCGATGTTGAGCAAAGCGTCGATCGTTGTGTTGATAGTGCCCGTCACGTCCGCGTCGTCGCTGAACTCGGGGATCGGCACGGTGCGAATTGACTCCGCGTAGATACGGAGCTTCTCGCAATCTGGGCGCAGTGCTTCGCGCCGCTTTTCGAGTGCCGCTTTGCGCTCGAGCTCGGCAACACGGCGCTCTTCGGTTTCGCTCGCCCTGCGTGCTTCTAGCTCTTGCTTCCACGCCAGTTCGAGGCGACCGACAAGCGATTCGAGTTCGCTGATTGCCATCGATGCGAACGGTTCCTTGACCTCGTCGTCAACCTCGACGTTGTTGCTCGTGGTGTTGGTCCACAGTACTTCCGGCGGATAGTCGGGTGTGAGGTTCACTAAGCGAATGAGCAGACCGAATCGGTGCTCCCTCTGCCGTCGCTTTTCGGTCTCGAGCTGCGCACGTTGCTTGTCGAGCTCGGCGCGCTCTGCGTTGAGCCGTCGTTGCTCTTCGGCTCGCGCCTGTGCCTTCCTGAGTTCTTCGGCTTCGGCTTGCTCGCGTTCGGTCTGCTCGCGTCGTGCCCTGGCGTCGCGTAGCTCCTTTGCGGCAAGCTCCTTCGTCACTGTCAGCGACTCGAGGCGTTGCAGGGGCATGTCCGCAAACTCTGGGATCGGTGCGCGTGTGAGCTCGGCAGTGGCGGCGCACGTGTCGTCGTAGGCACACCCGGGCATGCCGGTGTTGTGCAGACGCGCCAGCAGTGTCATGCGGGCGGCGTATTCCTGCAGCCTCTTGCGCTCGGCCTCTTCCCTGCCCTTGCGCTCGAGCTCCTCGGCTTCCTGTCGTGCCTGCTGCTCGGCTTCTTGCTTCGCGCGTAGGTCTGCGAGGGCCTTCTTTTCGAGCTCGATAGCCTCGCGCTCTTCTGCCATGCGGGCGCGCTCGGCTTCCTGCTCTTCACGTAGACGCGCACGCTCGGCAGCTTCGGCGGCTTCACGCTCGGCTTGCTTGGTCAGGGCCTTGGCCTCGTCCACCTTGTGGATCTTGTCGTTCAGTGCATCTTCAGTCGGCGCTACAAGTTCGGTCAGTTGCTTCGCGACACTGTTGACGCGCTTCGTGTACGCGTTCGCGTCAGCGTTGAGTTCCTTCCGTCGCTTGTCGATGCCGATGCGCGTGTCACGAAAAAGTGCACGCCCCTCAATGGCCAGAGCGTACCCGTCTTTGGTGTTAGCATCGACGGTCGAGTAACGAGCCTTAGCCGATTCGATCGCGGCCGTGTCAACAGCGAACTGTTCAGCGATCTTCGACTCGGCGAGTACTGAGATATTGGGCGCTGATACCTGCGGCCATGCTGCGCGTAATTCTTCGCCCATCTGTTGTTGCTCTAGATCCGTGAGCGGTGAGGTGGACACGGTCATGATGCGCCCCGCATAGTCTCTGGGGCCGCTTCGTCTGACGAGTTGATGGCGTCTGTGACAATGCCGTTTTCGCGCACCGCGTAGTAAGCGTCGAGTGCGGCGCGCAGGTCGGCACCGGCTTGCCAGGTACCGCAGGCGAGCTGGTCTAAGAGCCTCTTGGCACGTTGCGCGAGTAAGTCCGATGCAATAACGAGCACCGGTGAAGGGGGTTTATCGGGTGATCTCATGGTGACCTTTCTGGGCCTGGACTTCTCCCGGACCCGGTCACCACGGTGATACCAATTGGTAACTCTGTCAACTGGTATCGATCGATCGATCGAATTGTGGTTATGTTGGACGCGCCTGTGCCGTCCGGAGTGCAACTATGGATTACCCTGACTTGTCCCTGACCACTGTACAATTGCAGACTGGTAGCTTGCTCACGGCTACCATCCGACAACGGATCGTGCTTTATGTGCTCGGGACCGCCGAGTACTGCGCCGCGGCGGCTAACGAGCTATCAGCCGTCGCTCTTCGGGGTAACGAAACCGGACTCGAGTTGATCGGCAAGCTCACGGAGTCGCTTGGGCGTGGTGGCGTCGATCTGAATCGCGATCATGGGTGCGTCTAGATCGCGCGGACCCTCGTTGAGCAGCAACCACGCTATGTGCACGCGTAATGCACGCGCCAGCGTCAACACGACAGATAACGAGATGGCCGACTTTCGATCATGGCTTTCGTATCGAGATATCGCGGCTGAGCTGATACCAGACATGCTGGACAAATCGCGCTGGCTAATACCTCTTGCGCGTCGCGCGGCTGAAAGGTTCGCCCCAAACGCGTCTGCGCAATCCAATGCAGCTGTTTTGCCCCGTACCATGTTGCGCAATCATGATGACAGCTGGTATCGGCGTCAAGGGTTGGGAACCTCATGGCCCAATTGTAGATTGCCAACCGCCAGTCGCCAATTGCGAATTACCAATTGACAAGATTACCAATTGGTATCAGCCTCGCCACCCATGACGGCATCAACCCCCAGCAGAGGCGCCACTGAGCTGCTGTTGATTGCGGTGCGCTACGGTGGCATCCGTGCGCTGGCTCGTAGAATCGCCAAGCAATCGCAACAGGGCACAATTACTCGGCATATCGGTGGCAACCGACTTCCGGTGTACCAGTGGCGCAAGATTTACGAAGAGCGCCTTCAGATCGATCCGGACTGGTTTGAACAACCAGCAACCCCTGCTCAGCTGCGCAGGGTTGCCAAGCTATGAAACTGGTCAATCAGACGGACGCTGCCAGCATGTGCGGCGTCAGTGTCCGCACCTTCAAGCGACTCGTGCGCGGTCACTTGACCGAGTATCAGATCGGTCGTTTGCTGTTTGCCGTCGAGGAGCTTGAGCAATGGGTCGCCCGAAACTCGATACGCCGTACCGCATCAGACAACGACGAGACAGACCGTACGAGGTGCTCTTCACGCTCGACGACGGACGGGATTTCGACCTCGGACTTGGCACGTACGATAGAAGCGAGGCTCAAAGCAAAGCGCTCGAGAAATACCTCGCAGCCCTCGCTGGCACACTTGAGCCAGAACGCGAACACCAAGCAGGGCGCTCACCAGTCATTGAAGGCAAGTCAACCTCTAAGGTTGGTGCGCAATGGCTAGCGTCAACGGTGGGCGTGCTGCGCGCGACCACTCGCGAGACGTGCGAGCTCTACATCTACGCACTCGAAACCGAGATGCCGACGACCGCGGCGTGGTCTGTCGAAGCCTTCGAACGCCTGCTTGCGAAACGATTGGCAAAGGTGCAGGCCAAGACCGTGCGCAAAGAATTCTCGTGCTACCGGCAGCTGGTGGCCTATGCGCACAAGCATGGTCACATATCTGCACCGTTCGCTGTGCCGAGTGTGCCAGTGCGCGCGAAGGGCACGCGCTACTCGAAGGCTCGTCGGTGCGCTGCGGACGAGCACAGCCCCGAGGAAATACTTCGTTTGATTGCCGCGCTTCCCGAATGGTCGAGGCGCGATGCTCTCGGCAATCGCTACCCGATACGAGCTCGCTTTGTGCTCGGCTACTATCTCGCTCTGCGGCCCGAAGTGCTGAACGTGGCCAAGCTCGGCGTCACGTGGTCACCAGGGCGCACCGACTGGTGGATCCCCAAGGAGCACGACAAGATCGGGATCGAACGCATGATCGACCTGCCACCGGAGTGCGTGCGGGCCTTGGAGGCTCTGCATCTCGAGGGCGATGGCCTCATCTTCGGCCGACACCGGTACAAGCGGGTTCTGCTGACGGCTGCGCTCGAGGCCAAGATGCCGAAGCACAAGGCCAACCGGCTTTGCCCACAACACATGCGCTCGGCGGGTGGTACCCACCTACTCGAGCAAAGCGACGGGGACATCACGGGCGTTCAGTACGTACTGGGGCACCTGCACATGTCCACCACGGCTCGCTACATGCGGACCAGTGCTCGGGCGGGCTCGAGGGCAATGGCCAAGGCTGCTGCCAAGCGCGCCGCGGCTGTCTGAGTTTCCTGGACAAGTTTCCTGGACAACCCGTCCAGGGTGGTGCGAAGAGGGGGAATCGAACCCCCAAGAGCGTTAGCCCACTAGAACCTGAATGCGGCACCCGGTTCTCATGCAGTGAATTCAAGCGGCATTTATACTGCGCCGGTTCTAGCGCCGGGGTCTCGATTGGACTGCTTTGGACTGAGTATTCTGGACGGTCCAGTTTATTGGTCGGCGGGGTGGAGCTGTGAGGCGCTGCAACCAGTGCTGGCGCAAGCAGCCCATGGTCGAGTTCACGGGGCGCAGTCCCGGCCACTTGTACCAGGACTGCGTCACCTGTCGGACTAAGGGTAAGTCACCGGTCACCGACCATCGCAAAGGACTTCCGACCGCCAGCCCGCTACGGGTGATCATCAACGAGCGGTCGAAGAATTCGAAGCTTGGGCCGATTCCGTCGGTGGCCGTCACGGCGTCCACCTGCCCACCGAGCTGTTCACACTTCAACGCGGGTTGCTTCGGTGAGTCACACATATTGCGCAACAAGTGGCGCGACGTTGAGCGGCTCGGGGTCGACTGGATTGAGCTCTGCTGCTTCATTGCTCAGTTGCCGCACCGCCAGCTGTGGAGATACGCCGAGGTTGGCGATCTGCCTGGTGTTGGTGACGATATCGACCATGTCGCGCTCGATTGCCTCGTTGACGCCAACCATGGCAAACGCGGATTCGGATTCACTCACAAGTGGACCACTTCGATCGGCCTCGAGGCGGCGATTGATGCGACTCGGCACGGGCTGACGATCAACCTATCCGCGGACAATCTGGCGCAAGCTGACGACCTCTCGCAGTACGGGCCCGTCGCGGTGGTGCTGCCCGTTGATGCGCTGAACGAGCTGCGCACGCCCGAAGACAGGCGCGTGGTTGTATGTGCTGCCGAGCGCGACTCGAGTATCAACTGCTCACGGTGCGGCCTATGCGCGCGCACCACAGGGCGCTCAATCATCGGATTCCGTGCTCATGGTCTGCGCAAGCGTGAAGTGAGCGAACGAGCACGACTGGCGGTGCTGCAGTGAAACCCATGACGAACCGTCGCATCCTGCGCACGCTGGAAGACATACTCGAGTCAGATCCGGCGTGGGACGCTGACGCGCTCGCGTTCTGCCGACGTCACGGATTTGTCGAAACTGTACAAGTCGAGTCGATGGCTGCTGACTGTGTGACACCGGACGGAATGTCGCTCGTTACTCCGACTGAGACCCATTTTGCGCGCTTATTGTCCGAAAAACTGAAACTAAGGAGACCTGACACCAATGGCACGAACGAAGACCACCACACCCACCAACAAAAAAGACGGCACGCAAAAGCCCAAGCCAAGCAAGGGCAAAAAGAAGTCGATCGCTGAGCAGGAGCCGAACGAAGAGAACGACACACCGAAGCCACTGCAGGCGACCATCGGTGAAGCCCTCATGGCCAAGGGAGCGCGACCGGCAAACGAGGTTCAAGTTATCAACTTTGATCGTCGTCTGCCTTGCACGTTGACGCATGCCCAAGTCACCGATCGCGGGCGCCGAATGAAGGAATTGCGACGCACGGTCAAGCTCAGTGAAGCGATGCTGACGACTGAAAAGGAGGAATGGGACAAGAAGAAGAAGTCGATCGAGACCGACATTGCGAGGGCAAGTGCGGACATCAACAATCTAGCGGACGAGATTGGTGACGAAGCTGAATACCGCGATGTTAGGTGCCAGCGGGTGTTCGATTACAAGCTGATGCAGGTGCGTGAAGTACGCACGGACACTAGCCCCCCGAAGCAGCTCCAAGAACCTCGCGCAATGACGGCTCGCGAGTGTGAAGAAGGGTACACGTTGGCCGACGGTGAGCGAGAGGTAGCCCCGGTAGCTCAGCCGCAATCTGATGACGATGACGGCTCGGGCATCGTCGATGACAATTACGGATCGTCGAACGAGAAAAACCAAGATCTCAACACTCGCCCCGAGGACTTCGCGTAATGGCCAAACTCGATAAGCTAACCGACGAGCAGCAACTTACCCTCGAGCAGTTCCGTCAGCGGATGTTCGACGCGGCCACTAGTACCGTCACTGACAAGACAGCGGCAGAGTCGGCGATCTCGGTGATAGTGGCCCCGGCACTGGTCAAGTATGAGATCCATTGGGTAAAGACGCCGAAAGAGGCGGCCTCACTCTGGGCCTCACTCGGGGCCTCACTCGGGGCCTCACTCTGGGCCTCACCCTGGGCCTCACTCTGGGCCTCACTCTGGGACTCACTCAGGGCCTCACTCGGGGTTTCACTCAGGGCCTCACTCGGGGACTCACTCAGGGCCTCACTCGGGGTTTCACTCTGGGACTCACTCGGGGCCTCACTCGGGGCCTCACTCGGGGCCTCACTCGGGGCCTCACTCGGGGACACTGACTGGGCCTCACTCGGGGCCTCACTCTGGGCCTCACTCTGGGACTCACTCGGGGACTCACTCGAGGACTCACTCTGGGACTCACTCGGGGACACTGACTGGATGGCGTTTTATCTGTTCCCAGTTGAGATCGGGATCGTCGAAGTTGATGCCGACAAGGCTGCGCGCATCAAAGCGTTTGCTGAATTCGGTCAGTACGCATTCGCGCTCTGGGTTCTGCCCGGTCACGTGATCGTACTCGAGAAACCCACGAGCGTCGAAGTCAAGGACGGAAAGCTCGTCGGCGTCTCGTGGGGTGAGCCGTGACATGGGGAACTATCGAGCTCATGGGGCACCGACAGCACCATGGTCTCGTGACTGAGGTATCATTTGCTGGCGTGCAGATGATTCGGGTGCAGGTGCCGCACCCGAAAAAGTCGACCGATGCTGACGGCGTTGAGTTGTACGCGGAAACGCATCTTTACTCGCCCAGTGCGTTCTATGGGCTGCACGAAGAGACCGAAGATAAGGTACGCACGCGCATCGGTGGGCTATGGGCTCACTACTATTCAACGATTGGTATTGGGCTACCTGAGAGCACGGACAGCGAGGACGATCGGAATACTGATGGCGAGGAGCCAGAGCTATGAAGGTCACTCAATGCACCAGCTGCAAGGCGGCAATCGTGTTCGCCACGATACAGTCCACGGGTAAGTCGATGCCGTTCGATGCGGTGCCGGACTCTGACGGTAAATTCTACGTTACGGAAGACGCTAGAGCCGTGCACGTGGAGAGTCCTATAGAGCTCGCGAGTCAATGTCGGCGCCTAGGTGGTCGCAAGTACACGTCCCACTTCGCGACTTGCCCAAACACGAAGCAACACCGCTCTTCCGATTCACTGCCGTTGTTTGCCGATACCAAGGAATAACCGATGCAGCTCCGCGACTACCAGACGGCGGCCGTTACTGACATTCTGTCCGACGAGTTGAACGTGTGCTTGGTTTCGCCGACCGGCAGCGGAAAGACGACCATGGGCGCCGAGCTCGCGGCAAGACTCGGCGGGCGTATCTGCTGGGTCGCGCATCGTGAGGAATTGGTAGCGCAAGCAAAGGCCACCCTAGATTGTGCATTCAATGAGCACGGCTGGGGTGGCCTCCAGGAGCTCGTTGTCACCACTATCCAGTCACTCAAGCCCTATGATTGCGACTGGCTGTTCATCGACGAGTGCCACCACTATGCTGCGGACAAGTGGAACGAGATCCGAAAGACGATCAGGCACAAGCGTCGAATCGGTCTCACGGCGACACCGGCACGAGCAGACGGTAAGGCACTCAAGGGCCTATTCGATCGCATCGTGGTGGCCGCGCAGTACTCGCAACTGATAGAGCAGGGTCACATCTGTCAGTGTAAGGTGTTCGGTGGACCCGATACTGGTGGACTAGCAGTCGATCCGCTCAAAGCCTGGAAGGACCACGGAACCAAGAGACTCACGCTCGCCTATGCACCAAGCATCGAGCAAGCGCGCATTTGGGCCGAGCAGTTCCAAGCGGCCGGCATTCGATGCGACTACATCACGGGCGAGGACGAGCCCACCGTGCGACGAGGCAAGCTCGAAGCCTTCGCGCGCGGAGATATTACGGTGTTGTGGAACGTCCACCTGTTGACCGAGGGCGTGGACATTCCGCAGGTGTCGTGCCTCTTGCTGGCGCGCTCTCTCGAGTCAATGGCGCTCTACCTTCAGATCGTCGGTCGAGGCCTGCGCATGCATCGGAGCAAGACCGACTGCGTGCTCATTGACCTTGCGGGAGCTTATCGCAAGTTTGGGCTGCCCACCGAGGACCGAGCCTACTCTATCGAGGGCAAGGCAATCAGGCGCGCAAACGTGCTCAAGCTGCGCCAGTGCATCGCATGTGGCGGCGTCTGCAAGTCGTGGGTTGGCAAGTGTCCGATCTGTGGCTTCGTGACAGAGCGACGTAGCCTACCCGTGCAGGTGTTCGACGAGGAGCTCGAGCAGGTGTTCGACGGTCGCGAGACGGTTCAGCACGCGAAAGATGCTGCCCTTGCTCGCATGCGCGCGCAACAGGTAGCCGAGGGCAAACCGCTCTGGTGGCTCGTCAAAACGTACAAGTCGCAATTCGGCATCAATCCGATTGTTCGCGACGCAACGCCCGAAGAGAAATGTGCGGAGTGGGCACGAGTCAAGGCGATTGCCAATGTGAAGCGGTTTCGAATTGGATGGGCCGTGGCTCAGTACAAGGCGCGTTTTGGGTGCATGCCTGACGGTATGTCGTGGGGCCAGGTGCGAAGATGAGTGACCGCTACATTGCTTCCGACCATGCATTGGTTGACGCAATTCGCGCCGTCCTTGGACTCGAGCCTATCTATGGGCAAGCGAAAGAAACGCCATTTTGGGACGCGCATCCTTTCGACGATGGCTGTCGTCGATCGCAGAAGCGCGGAAGCAAGAACGCACAGGGAGCACCATCATGAATCCGCGACAATTACCGGTTATCTACGTTCGACCCGACATGATGATGCAGCGCCAGTACTTCACGTTGCGGGCCGTGCGTGAGACTGATGTGGCCTACTCTCCGAAGCCACCCGTGTGCATTACGTGCGATAAGTTTATTCGTCCTGTCGGTGAGTACGTGTGTAATAGCATCCACGGACTCGGAACGGTAAAGCAAGACGGAACCAGCTTTTGCAGCTACCACGTGGAGCGGACGCTATGAGCGACTGGAAAACAGTGCGGTTCGATACGAACTGGGAAGAGAAGATCGACCCTGAAATCATAGAGCTCTGCGACGTACTGAACGACCAGGGTTTCACGACGGAAGGCTCATGTGCGGGTCACGGCTGCGATCCGTACGTCATTGTCAGCGGCAACGTTCCCGATGCGCAACTCGAGCACCTATTGCGGTATCTGCGACCCCTAGCGGTTGGGTACTTACCACGCGTCCAAAAGGAGATCGAACCCGTCGGGCACTACTGGTACTTGGAGCTAAAACCAAACGACTTGTTCTGCGATACCCCAGTGTCAACCGTATGGGCTCGCAATGTCGCTGCAATCAACCACGTTTGCAAACTGATTCGAGATTGGGACCCGACACCATGAGCGAGCGCGCATTCGATGCAAACGTCCGCTTGTGGCTGCATAAGCGCTACTTCCCGTTTGGGCAGTGGGAGAATAACAAGACGGGATACGGCGAGTCTTATCACGCACCCTTCGGTGGCAAGGGTGGTGCTGACCTCGTGGGATGGCTTGGGCCACTACACATCGAGATTGAGAACAAGACACGGCGCGGACAACTGAAGACCGAGCAGAAGTTGCGTCAAGCACGCATGACGAAACCATGGGGGCCTCTGTATGTGGTCTGCCGAGAGACTGGCGAGTTTGACGCACAGGGCATCGACGAGGGGTTCAATGAGCTATGTCGGGTCATTGATGCTCACGCGCGACGGTGGCTGCCATTGAGCATGCTCGATACGCTTCGGATCGTGTGGTGTCCTGAAGACGGGAGGGCCGCCCTGTGACCATCCTTGCTCTCTCCGTCAAAGCACCGTGGGCGTGGGCAATCTTCGAGCTACCCGACGCGTGGTGGAAGTGCTGCGAGAACCGCGATTGGCCCACCGAATACCGTGGGCCCGTGTTGATTCACGTTTCGAGCTCGTGCCCAGCTGCCGTGCAGAACCAAGCCGTGAGCGCGTATCAGTCGGTGCTTTGGCGAGAGAATCAGCGACGTCGGTTGCGTCTGTACGAGGAAGAGCATCCGCCGGCGCTCAAGCAACTCAAAAACGAATGCTGCAAGTCGGGTAACTGCTGCCTGAAGGGACCGGGCGCATTGACTCAAGCGGACCTGCTTAGGCTTGCGGTGCACTTCGGTCTCGGCCCTCGTGAGTTCTTTCTCAAGTACTGCACAGTGGTTGACGGTCGAGGGACGAATCACCCGGTATTGTTGCGCCACCATCAAGTCGAAGAATTTGCTGGTAAGTGGCTCATAGCCGAAGAGACATGGTCAGCCGATTCGCCTTGCGTGTTCTTCAGTTCAATCGATGGTTGCAAAGTTCACGAAGTGAAACCAGCCGAGTGCGCTGAGTACGAGTGCTGGTCGATGGCGCACTGGCAAGGTGCATTTATGTGGTCGCCCGAAGAACTCGCGGCGCTGGGCTGGGATGGCTGCGAATGGGAGCCCGAAGAATGAGCATTCTGGCCCTGTCCGTCAAAGCACCATGGGCATGGGCAGTATTCGAGCTGCCCGACGCGTGGTGGAAGTGCTGCGAGAACCGGTCGTGGTCCACCGAGTATCGCGGGCCCGTGCTGATCCATGTGTCGAGCTCGTGCACCGTGTCGGAGCACAACGGCGCGGTGTTTGACATTTACGACGCGACTCGAGAGCTCGGGAGAACCGAGCTGATTCAAATCCCGCCGCTGAAGTCGATGCTGTGCGGCGGAATTATTGGAGCAGTCGATATCGTGGACTGCGTAACCGACCAGTGCTCACCGTGGCGCAATCACCTGCGCTACGGCTTCGTGCTCGCGAACCGTCGCATGTGCCCCTTCGTGAAGTGTCGAGGGCAAGAGCGATTCTTTAGGCCACCTGCCGAAGTTGTGGATGAATTGAGGCTTACCCGATGAGTGACGAACCCGGACCCATTGCACGCGAGCTGCTCATCGACGCAGGAATCGAGCGTGCGTTGCTCGGTTCGTTGCTGGACCATGCGACGTTCGTTGAGCCCATATTCGAGATCATCACACCGAACCACTTTGGCTTTGCTGCCCATCAAACGGTCGCACAAGCCATCCAGTTAGTCAGCCATGACAACGATGTGAACAGCCCAAACGTAGCCCGCAAGCTCAAGCAGATGGGCAAGCTCGAGGAGGTGGGAGGAACCAAGTTTATACTCGAACTCGAGCTAGAAACGCCTGCTTCACTCATCCAGGGCGCGGTCTCGTGGGCTGAGCAAGTACGTGAGCTCTGGCAAAAGCGCGCACTGCTGGCCGAAGCGCGCATGCTCGTTGCGACGCTCGAGACTAACTCGGTCGAGGATGCATTTGCGGCCGTTGAGAACACCTCGCAACGTGTGGAGCTCTATCGACCCAGCCCTGCAATCGCTATCGGTGAATGGGCAGACGACATGTGCGACCCGATAGTGGAGCCGCCTCCAATAGAGTGGTTGCTGCGAGACGATATGTGCGATGGCAATCACGGTGCAATACCGCTCGGACGCGCTGCCCTGCTCTCTGCTGGTGGCGGCACCGGCAAAACGACCATGCTATGTCAGCTTGCGGTTGCGGTCGCACTCGGTCTGCCCTGGTGCGGTTTCAAGGTTCAAACTCCGGGCTGCGTTGCTCTGTGCTGTGGCGAGTCCGACAAGCAGCTGATGCAGATCCACCTATGGCGCGCCTACAACTCGTTTGGGTTGAGTGACGAGGCAAGACGCGACGCCGCGCATAACATCTACACCAAGCCGCTGATGGGTCAGGTCGTCAACGTCATTGGTAACGGCACGCGCAACGATTTCCAACGCATGCCGTTTCTCACTCAATTCCGGCAAGAACTCACTAAAGTCTCGGAAAGGAGCAAGGCGGGTTTTGCCCTCGTTGTGATGGATCCCCTCTCACGATTCGCTGGGCCCGACGTCGAGAAGGACAACAGCGCGGCCACCTCCTACGTTGCTGCAGTCGAGACGCTGTGCGCGCTACCGGGCACGCCCACCGTCATCAATGCTCACCACTCGAGCAAGACCAGTGGACAGAACGGTCGCAGTGACGCGCGAGGCGTGACGGGCATTCAGGACGGTTTCAGGTCGAACACGAGCCTGACCGCTTTCCAGTTCGAGACACTGCGAGGCATCCTGATGAGCAATGTCAAAAACAACATGGCGCCCCACTTTGGCGACCGGTGGCTGATTCAGCAGACTGAGAAGGGCTTGGGCGGCACGTTGCGACTCGCTACCGAGCCCGAGGCCGCTGCACTCGGTGAGGAGTGGCAAAAGGCGAACGGCAAGCGCAAGCGGTCGCAATCGGCCACGTCCGCAACTGCCCCTGAGCGCCCAAACCTGCACGACGCAATCGTTCTCAAGCTGCGCGAGATCGGGGGAACCGCAAAGTCGCGCAACTGGCTCTTCGACACCCACCTATCCGGGTTCCGTAAGTCGGACGTTTGGTTTGCTTACGACGCGCTTCTTGCCCAGAACGAGATAACCATCGACCGGTCTGGTTCGGCCAGGGGCTGCATAAGGCTTGTTGAGCAGAACGGCCAGACAGACCTACCACTGAACGAGCGAAAAGTCGTTCCCGAGTCGTTCCCGGTGGAAGGTGGGAACGATGAATAGTTCTTTATTTAGGTCGTTCCCGTCGTTCCCGCACGCTTTGGGAACGAGTCAATCGACCAATACAGGTGGATACTCCGAGTCGTTTCCCGTCGTTGTCTCTCTCTCTCTCTGTAAGAGAGAGAGACGACGGGAACGACTGAATACCCCTATATTTGGCTGGTTTTTTGATAGAGGGTGTTTTAGCGAAAACAGGCATCTCAGTGCTTGGTCGTTAGACCGAGAAAATGTTAGAGCCAAAAACATATGTCGTTCCCGAACGGGAACGACGGGAACGACACTAATTTGGCTGCGGCTATTCAGTCAGTTTTTGCGTGAACAATCTGGAAGAGAGGCCGCATGAGGGCGAACGTAAACCTATCAGACCGACAGTTGATTACTGACTACCTGACCGCACACGGGCCGACTGGTCTGTACAGGCTAAGCCGAGCCATTGGCCTAAGTTGGTCTCGAACCGTGGCGTGTGTGTCCGGACTCGAGGTGGCCAGGCCTTGGGGGTGCCGAGTGTCCAGCGAGGGCGAGGCGTACCTGCCGAATCAATGGGCACAGCGTGAGCCTGAGCAGCAATACACTAAGCCGTTTCGCGGCAGGCAATACGCAGGCACCGTTGTGAGCACGTTGGGCGCGAATGTGGGGCATAGGTGAGCAATTGCACCCCCGGGGTAACAGTCCTGGGAGCGTCCGAAGGCCGTATGGGCTCAGATTTTCCCTGCGCGGACTTTCAAAATTTACAGCCAGTAACGAAAACGGTCCACCGGTCACCAAATCACGAACCTGTAACGGGGGCGTTACGCCATGAGTCCTGAGATTTCGGTAGCCCTCGAACGCCTCGCCACCCTCTGCGACCGCTGGGGAATAGCCACCGTCGCCACGGCAATGGGGGTTTCGCGCACCGCGGCTTCCCTAGTGCGCAACGGGAAGCGGCCCCCGTCTGCGGACTTCCTAGCGAGACTGGCTAGGGCTTACCCGGTAGCCGAGCAGGAAGCGCCGTCACCTCGTCGCGGGTCGAGCGACCTAAAGACGAACCCCGAGGTCGCATGGCTATCTCGCGCGCTGGCGACGGTGGCCGACTGCACGGGCGTCATCGAGTCCCACGTTGGGGCTCTCAACGAGATCGACCGCCTCGTTGGGCACATGCAGTACCAGGCAATGCGCTCGTGTGTGCTCGGTGCCTGCACTCACCCCGAGTTGCGCTCGGTGCTTCTCGAGCCGCCAACGTCTGGACCAGCCGTCGAGATTTCCAAGTCATTGGCGACGATGCGAGAGCTGCTGCCTGAGTCCGTCGAGCGTCAAACGAGCATCGACCCCGACGTCCAGTCCGAGCTCTACCGTCGTCACTCGCAGTTCAGACGGTCGACTGCGCGCGTGATCGAAAAGTACGAGCGGCGCGACGAGCCTGAGGACCTCATGCGCACGGGAGCTTGGGCGTCCACCGAGACGACGGTGTGCGCGCTGCTCAAGCCGTTGCCTCACGACCGTTTGCTCGTCATCGGTGCGCTCACTGGTAGCGGTCCATTTGCAGATCGCCTGGCGCGCTCCCTCGAGTGCGTTCGATCGATATCGTTCCCTTGCACCGAATTTCAAAACGACCCGGTGGGCTTCGTGCGCACCATCCTTGGCGAGGACCCGTGGGAAGATCCGGACGGTACCGACGACGACCAGGTGACGCTGCTTGAATCGGTGCGAGACCACAAGCGCACAGTGGGACCCAGTGCACGTGGTGTTGGTAAGACTAAGGGCGTTGGTTGGCTGTCATGGTGGCGTTACTGCTGCTGGGAGGATGGTCGCGTATGTGTTTCCAACTTCACGGGCGTGCAGCTGCGAACCCAGGACTGGGCGGAGATTCTTCGATGCCTGAGCCGATCAGGGATCTGTCTCGACTGCAGGCGCGCTGGTGTCACCGCTCGACCTTGCCCGCACTCTCAGGTGATTGATGCGGAGCCATGCGAAACGCCGACCAAGGGGATCTGGAGCGATGACAAGGAACGCTTCATCATCGGCATCACTGGCAAAGAGGCAACGTCGCTCGGTGGGTACCACGGCATTCATATCCTCGTTATTTGCGACGAGTTTTCGGGGCTGAGTTACGAGCTGTTCAACGCATGGAAGGGAAATATCGCGGGACCCGAAGCGCGTTTCTTTGGGCCAGGTAACTGCCTCGACAGTGCAGAACATCCGATGTGGGACGCGGTCAACGACGAGAAGACTCGAGCGTTGTACGGTTGGAACGTCGTGAACTTGAGCGGTGAGGTTGCAGCACGCACTAAGCTGCCTTACCTACCCGATGCTGCCGAGCTGAAAGCGGATGAGCTGTCTGACGACCGTGGCCGAGAGAACCCGATCTACCTCATCAACAACCGCGGGCTGTACCCGAAGTTTGACGAGCTGTGTATCTACCAACCGCAGCATATACTGCGCTCGCAAGACGTCGATAACTACTCCGCAACCGAAGCGCGCGGACGGCTCGTAATTCCTATCGATCCAGCGGGCGAGAGTGGCGAGGGCGACGAGGCGTGTGCGGGTGCCGTGCGTGGTTTCAAGTTACTTGAGAAGCGCGTCGGTCGCGCGTGGACGAAAGAAGATTATCTGGACCTAGTCATTGAGCTCATCGAGCGACACCGCGAGCACCGCAACGAGGTGGCAATCGTTGCCGTGGATGCTGACGGCGTTGGACACAAGGTGGTGAATCGCCTCGAGGACTACTTGGCAACGACGCGCTTGGCTGCTCACGAGAAGGTGTTGTTCGAGGTCGTGCCGGTGTACTTCGGTCAGCAGGCACCCGCGAAGTTTGACTTCGAGCTCGTGGGCGACGAGGCGCATTATCACTTGGCACGGTGGCTTGCTCGAGGTGGGGCCGTCCCGCACGATGACAAGTTGCGCCAAGAGATGAATCACTCAAAGTGGTACTTCGTTCGTCGTCGTGTTGATGGTGTCTGGTACGACTCGATTCGATCTGCGACGCGCAAGGATGGCCCCGAAGGATACCGCAAGGTTCTGCACCGAAGCCCAGACCGCCTGGATATGCTGCGCGTGTTTGCCTATGCGGCGTACATGCACCACGCGTTCCCGGTGGCTGAGGATACGACAGAAGCTGAGCAGCAAGATGCAGAGTCACAAGTGAAAGCGGTCAACCCGCGAGACGCGTTCAACACGTACATGAGGAATATCAAGAAAGGCAGACACCAATGAACAAGTACACCATCATCATCCCAGTTTTTGGAGCGCTCGAGCACGTCAAGAAGTGCATCGATTCGGTGCTGAGGAATACACCGAAAGAGCATCGCATCCTAGTGATTGACGATTGCAGTCGAGAGGGCGACGTCATTCGCTATTTGCAAGACTTTACTTGGAGCGAGCGAATGATCGTGACGTTTCATTCGAAGAATCTGGGCTTCGTCAAGACTGCGAACGAGGGAATTCGTGAAGCGCTGGCGACTGGTACCGAGCCCATCTTGCTCAACTCGGACACGATAGTGCCTCCGAGGTGGGTCGAGCGTATCGACGAGGCGCGAGCGCAAGGGACTGAACGCGGGGTGCGCGTCGGTGCGATATCTCCACTGTCGAATAACGCCAGCCACTACTCGGTACCGAACGCTTACGACAATGACCTTCCTGACTGGCTTGACCCCGAGGCTATGGATCACATCGTCGAAGAGACCTCAGGCGAGTCTTTCCCCGAGATTCCTTGCGCCGTCGGTTTTTGCATGATGCTGACTCGTGAAGCGCTCGAGGCCGTCGGGAGCTTCGATCCGAAGTGGGGCAAGGGTTACGGTGAAGAAACCGATTGGAGCGTGCGCGCCAAGGCTGCCGGGTTCTCGTGTATTCTCGCTGACAACCTCTTCGTGTGGCACGAACACCATGCGTCATTTGGGTGGCGCGCCCGAAAGCTACGCGAAGAACACCAGGCGATGTTTCTGGAGCAGTATCCAGGATTCGACAAGGTCGTTGATAACTGGTGTCTCGAGGGCAAACAGACACAACACCGTGTCAGTATCGCAATTCGATTGTGGCAACGTCGCACCGGTAATCGTAAGCGCGTGCTCTTCGTCTGCCACCATTGGGGCAAGCTCGGTGGGCTCGAGGTGTTTCAGCGGCGACTCGTCAAAGAACTGTGCGAGTCGCTCGACGTCGTGGTGATGTACCCGACACGGGAGGCGGCGCTCGAATCCTCAACTCATGTCGGTGAGTTCGGTGAGCTTCACATCGTGATGGCGCCGCATCTGGTGCAGTCGCAAATCGACCTTGGAATCTTCCCTTTCCAGCTGCGCGCCGAGCACGTGGAGAAGTGGTTTTGCGATTGCCTCGAGTCGCTGGCTCCGGAGGTGGTGCACTTCCAACACCTCGGCGGTTTTGGCACGTTTCGTTTGCCCGAGATCGCGCGAGCATATTGCCCAACGGTCCTATCGGTGCACGACGACTTCTACCTTTGCCCGTCGTACCTGACAGCGGGGTGGAGCTGCGGACGCGACGCGGCCGAGGATTGTCAGCAATGCCGAGAGTGCGTCGAGCAAGAGTGGACCGTGCGAGTGGAGGGGAGACACTCGGATAGCTTTCCGATGCTTCTTGAGCGTCGACCGCTCGAGGTGGGGTCGATGTTGGGTTACGTCGACCGCATCGTGTTCCCGAGTGAATCTCTACGTGAGCGCTACGAGCGAAATGTGAGTTGTCATCGAATTGACGGGGCAAAACTTCAGACAGTGTTGATCCCCCATGGCGTACCGAGCTACCCGTTTGCTGATACGTACCGCCCAACGGATAGGGTTAGGGTGGCATGGGTCGGCGGCGTGCTGCCCGAGAAGGGGTGGGACGCGTTTGCTGATGCCGCTCGAGTACTCAAGTACGATAACCGTTTTGAATTCTCGGTGCTCGGTGAGTGGGTGGAGTTTGCAGATCGTAGCAAGCTTGAACACGTGAGGTTTCATGGTCGTTATTCGCCAGAAGAATTGCCGCAGCTGCTGCAGAGCGTTGACGTGGCTGTGCCCGCAGTGGCGCGAAAGGAGGCGTACGGAATGGCGGTGGACGAGTGCCTGGCCGCCGGTTGCCCTGTGATGGTTGCGAGCGTGCCGACAATGCGCGAGCGGCTAGACGATGTTGTCGTCGGCGTTGGTTGGTACCAGTGGGGAAACGCTTCGTCTCTAGCGTGTGAGCTTGGAGCGTTGCGACCGCCGAGCAGTAGAATTGTGGTGAGCTGGACCGGTTCTACTATGCACGAATGTGCACTAAACTATTGCCTACTGTACGAAGAGCTCACGGCAACAGTTGAGGCGCCATGAACGCGCGCCCTTTGCTGCTCGCTCTGCGTCGAGGCCTCGTTCGTGTGCTCGGTGCAATTGACAGCGCAACGGCAGAGCCAGAAAAGCTCCCCGACGAAAACGAGCTATTGGAGCGAGCTAAGCGTCAAAACCGTGCGGGCCGTCGCGCATCCAGAACCCCCTGGTACCACCACAGGCCGGGCGAAGTGAAGGTGCCCGATTCGCTCAAATATTTTGAGGCGCTACATGGGACCAAGGCAACCATCGAGATGCTCAAGCGGCAGGAGCGCAAGCTAGATGAGTAGTGATACCGGGTGGTTGCGCGGGTGGTTCAAAAACCGCTGGTGTCGCGGCAGTTTGGCGTGGATACTTGGGTTATGAGGATTATGGCGATTGCACTGTGTTTGGTGGCTTGCTCGAGTACTTCGACCACGAATATTATCGTGGACGGTGGCGAGGTGAACGCGGAAGTTTTCCAGTCCAGTATCGCCACGGGTGGCGACTCTGCCTCGTCCACGGGTGGAGCGGCAACCGGTGGCGCACTCGCAACCGGTGGAATGAAAGCAACGGGAGGCGCGCTCGCGACTGGTGGGCGCGTCGCTGCAACGGGTGGAGCCAACGCAACTGGCGGGTCGTCGATGGCTACTGCGATCTGCGTGGTGACCGCTACATCGACCAACTACGTCGGACCGCACACGTCGTGCCCCCAGCTCGGTGAGCTTTACTGTCCTTGCATCTTCAACTCGGTCTCGCAGGTGACGTCGTGCGCTACGGGGTTGTTGTGCGATGCCTGCAACATGTGTGAGCCGAAGATATGACCGCTGCACTTGGAGTTCTAATCGTTGCGCTCGTCATCTTCCTCGCCGCTCGCGCGTGGGTGCTTTGGTACTGGAAGATTGACGCCATCTTGGCGGAGCTGAAGGCAATCAGCAAGAAGCTCGATCGCGGTGGACCGAATGTCTAGCTTTTGCTGTGCGGTGTCGCCGTTTCAACTTGACCGCGAACACCCGACGCTCTGCATGCTCGAGCACGGACACGAGGGTGAGCATTACCATGAGAGTGATTGGGGAAAGTCCACGTGGAGCGATGACGGCGCTGGTGGAGCTGAGCGTTCGAGGTTTGCTCTTGAGATGGCTGATCCAAGGAAGCGTCGCGAGATGTCAGAGCGCGTGGGCTGGGGGATCGGTGCGCTGTCTAGAATGCGGGGCGAATCGTGAGCTACCTTGTTGCCTCGTGGCTCATGCTCTCGACGTGCTTCCAGGCTGACGTGAAGACTTACTGTTGCCCAAGCGCGTGCGCCGTCAAGA
>Ga0265338_10001000_pt1 | contig 47544 bp, 63 predicted proteins | sample 42126metaG_FD_193579 | JGI IMG/M metagenome (GOLD analysis project Ga0265338, IMG submission 193579) | Rhizosphere microbial communities from Carex aquatilis grown in University of Washington, Seatle, WA, United States - 4-21-26 metaG | ecosystem: Host-associated > Plants > Roots > Rhizosphere...
TCTTCATGCTTAACTTTACTTTAGGTGGGGCATCAGCAAAGTCCGCGTCAAACGCTGTCCCAAGGTGCTTCTCATAGATTCGCTCAGCCAGTACCATGTTGGTATCAAACTTGTCGCCCAGTTCCGTGCGTAATGCCTGCTCATCAGCCTTCATCTCAGCATCAGCTTTGGCTTTGAAGTCATCCACCAGCTTGTTAATGCGGGCGTTATACTTCTTGCTAATGTTGAGTGCCTGCTGCTTAGTCAGTCCCTCTGCATAGAAGTCCTGCTTCCAAGGCATCGTTAGTTCTGGGGCGTTCTTGTCTTCACCATCGAACTCATATTCGTCTGGTTTAGCGGGTCGGCCTAGAGCGTTTAGGTAGAGAGCACGATCCTCCTCAGATGCACCATCAGGGAGTTTGGGGATGGAGTCCACTAGCTTAGTCTCAAGCTCACCTACCTTGCCCTTCCAAGTGAGGGCTTCCTTTGTGAAGTCGCCCACAGTCTTGTAGTTGGCTAGGTCGGTGTTGGTCTTGAGATCGTCAGGGAGTCCAGCACGCCATCCTAGAGATGGAGCTTCAGTGGTTGTCGTAGTCGCTGTGACTGGCTGCTCTGCTACTGCTGCTTCAGGCATCGGTTACTCCTAAATGGTTAGTTGTTAGTGGTTGTGGGGCTATGCGCTATGCACAGCCCCAGGTTGTTCTACTCGTTCAAGGGGCGCTTGCCAGCTTTCAACGAGGCCGACTGAGTGCCGGGGGACAAGGTGCCAGTTGGATCAGTGAACTGGACAGCGACCGACTGAGTAAGCTGTCCCGGAGGCCCACCAAGATTAGTGGTGATGGTGAATGTCTGAGTCCACTGAGAGACTGCACCATCAGTATCAGTAACAGTGCAAGTGGCAGTGCCAGTGACCGGCCCATTGGAGGGGGCTAGACCTGTGCAGGTAGCTGTCAAGCCATCAGCATTGAGGACTACCGATGCTGAGGGATCATTGAAGGTGTAAGTGACATTGCTAACCGTGCCACCTGAGTTTGTGATGCCATCAGCCAGCAAAGGCATAAGTGACGCCTGTGAGGACTGCCCGACATTGAAGACGAGGGTATTGTTCGGTTGCATTGAAGCTCCTTTGAAACGTACCGCTACTGCATAAGTTAGTTGCTTATGTCTGGAGCGCCTAAGCAGCTCACGAACACCATCAAGTGTCTCGCGGACTGACCTAAGAATCTCCCTGATTCCCTTTTCAATATCGTGTTCGTGCTTATCGTGGGACATTACTTACCCCTCAAGGGGTGCTCGTCTGGGCGAAACCATGCTTCTACATCAGCATTGCGAGTCTGCTTAGGTGAGCGTGTAGCCTTCCACATATCGAAGTTGCTACGCCGCCTCTTCATGATGAAGTCAGCATCATCAAGAATGGCACCAACAGGGTTCATGTGGCCAGCTGCACCAACACTGCGGGCACGTGAGCCTGTTGGCTTGCTGCCAGCACCTTTGTTAGCGTTAGCCATGTTATACCTCACTCAATACCCAGTTACCGTAGCTGACAACATTCCAGAAGCCATTGCTAGCTACCAGCAATGCAGCAGCTCCGTTGTGGGCTGGAGCAGTCAAGGTGTCGCCAGGAGTCCCAGAGCCATCAACAATCTTGTTGGCGGCGGTTTTCACAGCGTTCTGAGTGGTGTTAGTGTTAATCAGAATGAGTCGCTTGCCAACATCACCTGCACCAGGTGTGGCTAAGGTTGCAGCATCTGGCCCTGTGGAGGTAAAGACAGCAATGTTGGTCGCGTTGGCAAATGTGACGGCATCCGCAGTACCTGAGCAAACTTGAACAGAAGGTGATAGATTAACTGTCCCATCACTCTTCTGGGCAATGAAGGTGCCCGGTAGGGCCGTATCGGGGATTGTCCCAACAGGCCCACCAGAGGTCGTGCCGGGGTTCGTTGGCGTAATCGTGATATCAGCCATGTCAATCCTTTCAAAACTTTGAGATGGGCTGCTCTGGCACCCATAATCCTTTCAGGCCCATGCCCACCCCAACCCTTGGCTATGTGTCCGCAGTGACACGCACGATGTCACCTGAGGTCTTATCCATACGCAGGATAGCTGACTTAGTATCGGCTACTGTGACACCAGTCTTGCCTGTCACCATCCACACGCTTGACTGACCACTAGCATTCTTGACAGTAAATTGAACGCCGGGAAGCACAGCAGGCCACTTTATTGTGGTAGCTCCTGATCCTGCGTTGGTGAGGTAGTAGACACTGGAGCGGGTTTGATCCAACGATAGGTTAATGGTGTTGGTGCTTCCTGCACCGCCTACGTTGATATCAGTTTCTTTGGTGATGGCGAACGTGCCGGGGCCCGCCTCTTGCGGGTATCGAATGCCCCCACCAGACGATGGGCCACCATATCTCTCATTGTCATAATCAGGAGGATTACCTGCCATTGTGCTTTCCTTTCTCTCCCTTGTCTAAGGGGAGCTTACTGACACCTCGGTTTCTAAGCGAGGGTTACTTTACTTCTCTGCTACTACCAATCCCAAGTTGAGGATAGAGTGAGTCGAATCCACCCGCCATCTGCATGATGACTAAGGCGAAGTTGCGCTCGGCAACCTTTGCGACATCATCAGGAGCGATGGTATCGAAAACGTGACCGAGAGTGGCTATATCACCCAGCACCTTGGCTCCCTCTGAGGTGCCAAAGGTGTTACGGTAGCGTTGCTGCATTTCCTTAGCATACTCGGCAGTATTAAGTTTCCCAGCTGGGCAGTTACACATCAATCCACTTTGTGCTGGGCAATCTAGAGCGTGTTCATATTTCATTGCACAGTCTCCTCACCACCACTCATAAGTTCCTTGAGTATGCTCCCCGCTTCAGGTGCCTTGGTAAGTGATGCTGCTGCTCTGGCTACCTTGGGGAGATTCTCTGCTGTGCGATCCTGTTGAGCAATCTGGCTAATCTGCTTCTGAATAGCTGCAATCTCCTCAGAAGTTCGCATACAGGAGACTGGTACGTTCACTGCATCACCAAGCTCACGGAGGACATATTCACTGTTAACGTAGTGAGGGACAGTGGGATCAAACTGAGCTACCTGTCCTGCAAGTTGCAAGAATGATGTAATTGACCTTACCTTACTAAGCCTAGTCTGAGCCTGTGCCAGCATACCTAGATACTGAATCTCCACTGGCCCATGTACAGACTCAAGGAAGATATCGGGTGGAGTAGGTATCCTCCCTGCGGCAGCTTCAATGGAGTACACTCGGTAGATTAGAGGATCGAATGCTTCTGATTGAAGGTTGCCAACGCGGGTGCCCAGGATAGCGGCTTTCTCGCTTTGAAGCTCAGCAATCTGCTCCACAACAGGACGACCGTTGCCGTGCTGCTGGGAGATTTGAGACATCATCATAAAGACATCTGTGTGGAAGAATTGGTTGATGACCTGACGCACCCTATCTTGGAACTCTACATTGAATGGGAGCTGGGGGATGCCTGTTATGAGTTGCTGAGGCATCCTAGCCCTGATGTCTCCACGATTGGCTTCAAGGTAAGTGATCCCCGCTGGCCCACGTTGGATAGCCCCACGCTGATCGCTATAGGCAACAAGGGGAGGTTCAGCAGCTTGGTGGGCAGTGATGAGATTAGTGCGCCCCATCTGATTAGCTAAGGCTATGCTCACGAAGGCATCATGCGCTGGCCCACGTCCGTAGACCTCATCACTATTCTTCCTCCACCTCCATGCAATCATGGGCATGGTATCATAGCCACCAACTGAGAGGGCTTTAACCTGATCGCCAGGGATTGAGCTTAGACTGCCGTTGACCTCGATAATTCTGCCACGCTGACGATAGACCCAGATAGACTCAAACTGCTTGTGGCGAGCATCAATACGGTTGGGATCATAGTCAGCACGCGGGTATATGGCGTGCAGCACCTCCCGCTCAGTGAACATATTGGACTTATAGTCCTGTTCAAAGTTATCATCTACACGCTTCATGGCAGCTTCGCCAAACTTCTGCATTAGCTGGCGTAGGGTCATCTTGTAGACTCGATAGATTGTGTCTACTTGACCGTATTGATTCTCTGCTATGAAGCACTCGCGGTAGTGGGGGACGGTGAAGACATCGCGAGCACTGGAGATGTCCTCCTCAGTTAGCAAGTATCCTATACCTGTGGTAGCTCCATCGCTGATGAACTCAGTGATTACATCATAGAAGTTGGAGCGGTTGAAGGCTGAGTACATTACTGTCTGGGAGTCTTGGAGCCACTTCTGAACTTGGGGGTAGGAGTCCACCCGCTGGCCGTTCCAACTACGCATTCCACTGGTTCTAGGGAAATTGAACTTACCCGGCAACTCAAGAGCAAACCAAGGCTGGTTTCGCGAGCAGAGATACCCCACCATACCGTCAACAAGTAAGTTGCGGGCGAGCATCGCTGTATCATCAAACACCTCTTGACCTGTCTGCTGTCCCGGCCATTGGTCGCGGTATTGTACAAAGCGTCTGCCGTGGTTCACGTAGGCGATGATGTTATCAATCATCGGCTCCCACCACAGGCGTTGCTCAGCAAGGACTTGGAGGTACTTCTGGCAGTCCCTAGCCTTCTCGTCATCAGTACGAGGATCGAACTTCGATTGGGGGTAGCCCATCGAGTTGATGTATTGCCTTGACGTAGATAGGACTGGGTATGACATTAAGTTCCTAGCGTTGCTGTTTGTGTAGTACCTGATGCTGGTGCAGGTGCCCCCTGCGGGCTAGTGAGAATTGTTGATGCCAACCCTCTACGCTTCTGGAGGGCTTGTGCTTGAGCTAAGGCTGCTGCTTGTGCTGCTTCAGCTTGCTGAGCACTTGATTGAATCTGGGTTGGGGCAGTGGGAGACTTTGGCTGATGAGTCAACTCGACGCCGGTCACTGCCGCCGACACACCGGCCACTATTAAGGGGATAAACGGTATAATAGGGGCCATAGTTACCTCAACACCAGACCGTGGTATAGCGGGTTATAAGCTTCCTGTGGAGGCATAACCGGCACCCAGTCATCAGGTACAGGCATCTGGTAGACGGGCTGCTCAAGAGCCAAGTAGCGTACAGTGTCAGCAAAGTCCTTAAAGTCAGGCTCAGGTTGGTCGCTGCCTTCTTTCCAGCGATAGTTGAATATGCTCTGAATTGGCCCCTTCTGACCTGAGCAGCCTTCCTTAGCGAATAGCAAGCCAGGGAACTCAGTTCCTTTGAGCTTGGAGTAGTGAGGCTGTAGGTATTGTTTCACTACCTTGTGCCCAAGTGCAATATCCCCCGGTGCGCTATGCGAGAGCACAATCTTCTTAATCCCAGCCCGCTCTAGCTCATCCTCCCAGCTAGTCTCCTCTGCTGCCGTCTTGACAGTCTTGGTGCCAAACTTGGCATCGAGGACTACCATTGAAGGTTCGCGGTAGTCGTGGGTGGCACGTTTGACCTTTACTTGACGCGCAATAGAGTCAATGTTTCCCGATGCGAGGAGGTAATCGTATATGTATATCCTATTAGCATTACGGCCATTGATGACGATTTCCTCTGGAGAAACAGCCGCGAAGAGCCAACAAGTAGGCCGAGCGTCATGCGGATCAACCGCCTCCACTCGCATCCAGTTGGTTGGGATGGTGAAGTCTTTGTAGAGGTGCTTCTCACGATCAAGCTCCTTATAAATAGCCCCACTCAGGTGCTTCCACTTGCCCTCCTCACGAGCCTCACGTTCGTCATCATCGGTAATGGTCTTGAGATAGTTCTCAATACCTGCGCGGGGCATGAAGCCCATCACCTTACCACAGGAGGGGCACTTGTGCTTGGGGCGCTTTTGACCAGGTTCTAGCTTATCAGGCTCATTCTCAGGGATAGTGACGTTGCACTCCCTACACCAGTCCTGACAATTCTCCCACACTGAGCAGCGGAAGATGGCTATCTCATCATCACTGCCATTGTTGTTGAAGGCATTGAGGGAGAAGATGTCATAGATATATGGCTCCTTGAGGGGAGTCATAGTGAACCAGGAGGGAGCATTGGAGGCCATCTTGCCACGTGATGCAGCGTTGAGGATTGGCTGAGGGGGTGGCTCGTCCCAGTGTTGCCAATCACTTAGGACACCCTCGAAGGACTCCGCGGGCTGAACGTAACTGCGAAAGTGCGCCGTGGAGCCACACTTATTCCCATCCCAGTCATAGGTAAGTGTCAATGATTTCAATGAGCCATCGCTGTAGCGGGTGTATTCTGGCTCGCAATGCGGGGGCACGAACTCGCGGAATTGAGGCTCTATCCTTTGTATTAGGTTCTGGCCTGCGACCTCGCAACCCACGAGGCCGTTGTTGGGCACCTTAACGCGGATACGGTAGTCGGGGTCAGTTCGCTTGAGCCAGGGGCGGAAGCCAAACATGTGCGCGATGTCTTCAGCGATGCCTAGAGTGGTCTTGCCGGACTGGTTGGCACCCTCAAACAGGCGTATGCGTGGAGTGCGTCCATGCCTATTCTTGCAACGAATGAACTCCTCCTGAATCCTGTTCATCTTCAGGAAGCGGAGCTTGTAGTGCTCATTAGCTGCTGCTGCAATGTTGGCTAGGGTTTCAGGCTTCTTAGGGTCGAATCCACTTAAGAGGGAAGCTATAGCTTGGTCACTGGCTGAAGGCTCAGGGGCAGCAGGGATGCTCGTTGATGAGCGGCGGCGTTTCACTATGTCTTACCAGACTTGAGCCAAGCATACTGCACACGCCTATGGGTCATTACTTCGTCAAACAGAACATTCCACCACCACTGACGCCAGTGATCTTGAGTGAGTACATCAGTCGAAGTGGAGCGTCTACGCTTCATGCAGCCTTAGCAGGACACAAGAACTCAGAGCCTTGATACAGCCACACATCATACCCTTTACGCCTCATAGGATGATTAGGCGTCTCATCTAGAGTATAGAAGGCGGCAAAGCCATTCCAAGCAATCTCAATACGCACCTTAGCAAGATCACGATCCTTTAGTGAGAAGGAGAGGATTGGGTTGTGCGCTTTAGGCTTAGGCACCATCATCCTCTTCATCAGTCACCAAAGTGGGCATACAGTTCCTTTTTATGGTGAAAACTTGAGTGAGTGTGTCGGTACCCCAGCCTGCCCACCCCCCTCCCTATGGGGGGCTATGGGGGGTCTAATAAGCATTCTTAGTGGCACTATGAGCACCAGGATTGCGAGCTTCATTATGTGTTACGCTAGTCGGATCACTGTGCATGGTGCAAAGCTCACTCATCTTGCTCACGCATCTCTGCTATAGCGTCAAGTACATTGACTAGGGCTGTGACATGTATACTAGTTGGTTGTCCCTTAAGCAAGCGAGACTTGTCAATGAGGATAGCAGCACCAGTCACTAGCTGGAGATAGGTAGCATTTGCTAACTTTTCGTCAGTAATGGATGCAAGAGTCTTCTCCCTAATCGCATCCAGGATGTCCGCTTCATTAGCCTGAAACTCGCGCAACTGCTCAAGCGAACAGCTCCGGGTGTAGCGACTGAGCACTCCACGCACAGTAGACTCATCGCATCCCACCTTATTAGCGATTGCAGACGCGCCCATAGCGGGGAAACGATCATGCAGCAAGCGGATATGCTCCGCTGCGCCGGTATGAGCACCGAAGGTGTGTTGAGCACCCAGGATCCCACCCGAATCGACACCAGTCGAATGTGTGGAGTTTTCAGGCATAAACACAGGTAGAATATCACGAGTGTCAAGCTGCTTTACAATTCTTTACAATTCTCTAGTTGACACAGCAGCAGCAGCAGCAGTAAGCTGAGTGCATTGGAGGCAAACGCTAATGAACACCTCAGATTGTATGCGCACCGTTCGATTCTTTCCGTACCTCAAAGGCATGGGCCCAACCTTCACTCTCAAGTTGTTTTACCTCGGAATTGAACGAATCGGCTATCGACTAACGCAACGGGATCACAGGCACACTGTGACCTTGTTTGAGGGAGAGGATTTCCGCCCTTCACCACTACATGCCCATGATAGCTATGAGGCAGTCAAGGCATTGATGGCATTTCTTACACTTAGGCATGGCGACACTGATCTGGAATACTTCGCCAATTACACGCCAGAGCAGCTTGACTACTGCTCACTACATGCTGAGTCACTTAGTTGCGAGGTTGGCAATCGGTTTGGGTGGGATTAGCTCCCACACTAGCTTATGCCAATGGACATGAGCTACTGAGTGAGCTAAGGCACACTAGGGAGAGAACAACTATGGCACTGCACGTCTACCAGCTATGGATTGAATACGATGAGCGGCCCGGATACCATCCGGTTAACGTCTACATCAAACGTGGAACTGGCAATCAAGCCGAAGAACTACCAGCACAGGAGCATGGCAAGACACTGAAACCGCTACTTCGTCGGGCTATTGACGTAGTGGTGAATGAAGAACGCGAAGATGGCATGATTGCTTAGCTGCCACATTAGCCACTGCACAGAGTGGCTATTGAGTTAGCCAAGCGCAACTAGCGCGGAGGGTGGGAGAGATGATGGGAGCAAGTTACCAAACGAAGAAAGCACTCAAGGAGTCCATCGGTAAGCCTTTGGACTACATCGAAACCAGTATGTTTGGGCCTGAGTACCGAGACAATGGAAAGTTCTGCGTAGTCGGGCCATCACCAACACAGCGTAAGTGGTTTGCTGAGGTTACTATGAAAGACGGGTTGATAGCTAAGGTTGCCTAGCCACCCCATTAGCTCATGGCAATGTCATGGGCTATTAGGTTGACTTGGAGGATACAATGCTTGACACTAGTCAATACTCACACTTGACGCTAACAGGTTACTATGCTGGCAGCACGCTATGCGGTAACCCTAAGAATCCTGATAAGCAGCATTATCATGCGGCATATGCACCTAAGTTTGTGTTCACGGATGAGCACACGTGCCCTATATGCCTGCAAATCTGGAATGCTCCCGATGAGGACGAACAGTGAGCACACAGACAACAGTACCAGCTAAGTTAGTCTGCCAACGCTGCCAGTTTGGAGCTGACGGCAGAGTGTGGGACTCGCGCCTTAAGGATGGCAAGTTGCCAGTGAGATGTCCCAGGTGTAGCAGTATTAAGTGGAATGAAGCAAAGCAATAGCCCTATGGGCATTGGAGGAATTGAGATGACACAAAGCATTGAGATTCGCGTATCGCACAGCCAAGTCGGGATGCTGGTAGAGGCTCGCAACGGCGGCGACTGGCAGCCGATTCAGCTCACGAAGTATCAGGAGCGCAACAGTCCAACGGTACGGCAATATTCGACCTGCATTGACCCTGCGAGGGATGAGTCCGATTGCGTGGCTGAGGCCGCACCGAACGAGAATTACGTTCCCGCTGACGAATCGCTGCTCGCTGGCCTTACGCAGCTCTGGATTGAAGGCGGAGCGCGTTACTACGGGTGGCTGTAATGCCAGTCCATGACGAGGTTCCATTTCGCAAAGGTCAACGCGTTCTGGTCAGACAAAACTGGATTCGCGATCACACTGACGAACGCAAAGGTAATCCATGCTTACGATTCAGTGGCAAGGTGCTGGCCGTTCTCCCACGCTACTTCGCAGATGAAGACTTAGGCCAAAGCTGGACAGTGGTCAAGTGGGACGATAAAGACGATCCAGAAACGTTCAAAACGGCTGGATTGGAAGCTGGTCGCTAACCCCAACTGACAGCCGATGGAGGGAGGAGAAGAGAATGCCGTTATTTGATCGCATGGACGAAGCCGTTAAAGAGGCACATCCCGACGAGTTTATTGTCGCCATTGAATGGCAAGGAAAGTCACTGACATTCGCGACTGTAGTCGAACCTCAGAAGCTACCAGTGCCAAAGATCGTGATAATGCAACGCCCAAAGGTAATGGGCAGCGTGTCACCCTTCAAGATCGCCTAACGCCCCCAAAGGGCACAACCAGGAGTACGCAAAAGGAGACGTGATGAGCATGAGCAAGAAAGACTTTATCGCGCTGGCAGACACACTTCGCGGAATGGAACCGATCCTACCTGCAGGAGCAAGTGAGATCGGAAAAGCTCGCTGGGACAAGTGGCGTGAGATGGTAGACAAGCTCGCAGACTTCTGCCGCGAGCAAAACCCACAGTTCAAACGTGACCGCTGGCTAGGCTACATCGCTGGCACCAATGGTAAGAATGGCGGCACAGTCAAAGCCGCGTAGCAGGGAGCGTGGGCACCGCAGCCACGAGCTGGGCACTGCGGTTGTTGACTGAGCTGCTAGCTGGCAATGTACCGGATGCCACGCTGTACAAAGTGGTACGAGTGCTGGCTTTGCTGGCTAGTGGCTCAGTGAATGGAGGCGGAGAAATGGCAAGCGTTGAGGAACTGTTGGCGAAGGCGACGAAAGCACCTTGGGAAGTGTGGCCTAACGAAACTAAGCTGTCCTTTGATAGTGAGCTTAGTCCTCGCCCTCGCGCTGTCGGTGCTCTTGGCCGTGCCCTGCTACTTCCTCGTTCCTGCGGTCGGGCCTGCACACATCGGAGATGCGCTATGAAATTCGCCATGTTCACGACCGCTCTTTACGTTCTGGCGTGCCTCATTCACGAAGCCGGACACGCCTCCGCTGCCGCCTGGTTCGGATTGCCGTGGAAACTGCGCTTTGGCTGGCTTGGCCCCTACGTCCGCGTCCAGGGTCGCTATGTCGCCCACGAGAACGCTGCCGTGGCGTTGGGTGGCCCCATTGCCAGCATCGTCGGCGGGTTAATTGTGTGGATCGCCGGACTTCCCGCTTGCGCGATTATCGTAGGCGCGATTGGCGCGGCGAACGTGCTTGATTTCTGGCACGCTATCAAGGCTTTGCAGTTATCTCGAATGAAAGGAGGAAACCATGAAAACGCTACTTCGTAACCTGTTGGCCGAAGAGTCTGGGCAGGATCTGATCGAGTACGCCCTGATCGCTCTGCTTGTGGCTTTGGGCGCAATCGCTGGCATGGCGACACTGGCGACTAAGATCAATGCCGAGTTTACCCACATCGCGGCACAGTTGACCTAGTGCCCCGTACTCCCAGCATTAGTGACAGTGCTGGGATTAGGAGGCAGCTATGCGAGAGAGTGACACGATCTACCGGGAGTATCGACGCAGAGTGGGGCGAGTCCAGTTGGCTCAGGGCATCATAGAGGCTGTTGGGCTGGTGGGGTTTGTGGTGACGATGGGGATGCTCTTGTGGATATTCTCAGGACACTAAAGAAAAGTGTTGACACAGTGACCGAATAAGCGTATGGTCACTCCATCGAGCTAATCAAGCTCTGAAAGGTGGACATTATGAGTGATGGAACCGCTGTAATTGATGAGAAGGCTGAGATGGAAGCTGCGAAGACTCGCACTCCCTTGACGGCTGAGCAGAAGAAAGCTGCTGGCATTCGCCGGGAGATCACGCTGCTCCAGAAGTATCCCGGCAATGAGGCAACGATTGCTAAGTTGCAGGCTGAGGCTGATGCACTGGCTCCTGCGAGTGTGCACGCGAGTAGGGTTGACCCGATGACTGCGCTGACTCCTGAGGAGCAGCAAAAGCTCCGCACTCACTTCCAGTGCAGCAAGGCTGGTTTCCCGGCTATTGCGGCTGTTGTGAGCTATAATAAGTTGGTTGAGATCGCTAGCAAGCTCTAGGCCGATCCCAAGGTTGTTCGATCCCTCCTTGAAGACCCCCAAGTGAACCTGCTTGGGGGTTTTTGTTGCCTATGTAAATCTTACCGCCGTCACTTTTGCCGTCACCCAAATGACGGCAGATAACACCATGACAATAAGCCACTTACGCGAAATGCCGTCAATTTATGCCCTCGGTATACCTAATACTGTAATTACTATAGGGGGTGTATATACTATAGAAAAGTGACGGCATTTGGGCTATCTGGATTGTTTTGTATAGGATAGGTGCCGTCAAAGAAGTGACGGCAAGACTGACGGCATTAGTCAATTTACTGGACTATCTGGGCCTTGGACTTGGGCAGAACTTCAGCCACTTGGTCGGTCAAACGGTAGTGACCCAGGCGAGTATCAAAGCTCACCACCTTCACATTCATCATGTTTTCTAGGGCGGTGCGGAATATCCAGTCCCCTGTACGGTGGGCATTGCAGTACTTGGCAAGGTTACGACGATCTAGTGGGCCATGTATATCAAGCACACGCACAACCTTCTGTTCCATCTTGGCAATGGCGTTGTCTGCATCTATTGGCTGTAGGGCTTTACGCACCTCAAGCTCATGGTCAAGCATGGAAGTGACCATTGAGATAATCTCACCATCAACCTCAGTCTTGTCACAAGTGGCTGTGAGGATCGGCATCAACCTAAAGCCGAGTCCATCTAGACGCTTGGCAAACTCACTCTTAGGTAGTCGCTCGTACCAAGCTGCCCACGAGTCATCAGCTTCTTGTGTGAACTTATAGGGATTGGTTGGGGGACAGGTGAGTTGCTTGTGGATACGCTCAGAGAGGTTTTGAAGGGCGAGAGCGTTGGGCGGCTTGGGACGAGCTACACGAGGTCTGGCACCGTTGGTTACTAGGTAAAGACGGTTGACTAGTCCGATTGCCAATGACTCGTGATCCCATAGAGATTCGTAGGTATCTAGTGTTGAGTTAGCCATGATGCAGAGTCGGGCATCATCAAGGAGGATTGCTGCTTCCTTGGTGTAGTTTTCGTAGTCGGTACGCTCATAGAGGCTGGTTATCATAGGCAGGAGCACTGAGCCACGGATTTGAGTCTTCTGGAGGAGTTGCTTTAGCTCATCAATGGCAAGGACTACTCGGCTACAGTTATTGAGTGCCTTAGTGAGTCCTTCAGCACTGCCCACCCCATGACATATAGACCAATCAGGGATGTTCATGCTGGTAAAGAAGCGGGTGATCTTCCGCTGAGCTGTGGTCTTCTTAGTGTCGGCTGATTCGCCCACGGTGACGGTGTAGAGCCGGGTGTCCGATTCTAGGCCCAGATCGAGCACGAACCGGCCTGACATGACCGTCCCGGCCACGGTGAGGGCGTCAGCGAATAGAAACTCCTCAGGCACCTCATTGTCCTTGCCCAGCTCGCGGGCGAGGTCGCCCAGCGAACCAATCATTGCGCTCTGGGGGAAGCTGGGCATTCAGATGACCTCCAGGCCCACCGATGGGGAGATCGTGCGTGTACGGTCATCCTGACGCAAAATTTGGGGGGTTAAATCGAGGCTCGCGGCGTTCTGTGTCATTTACGACCCTTCACACGAAGCAAGGAGCCGTGGTGTGAAGGCACGGCCCCCTACTTCGAGTCGTCAAGGATGGAACCCCAGGTTGCGGAGAGCAACCCAGCAGGCTCCTTTGTAACACGCTATCCACAAACGGGGAAGGGCCAAAGGTGATAGGCACCTCTAGGCTATTGACAGGTTTATTAAAAGGTTTATTATCGTAACCGTTATGCAATCTAACCGACTGAAACGAAAGGTTTGGACGTGCGCCTGTGGCTGCGGTGCAACGTTTATCCCCAAGCGCAAGACTCAGAAGTATGCCTCTGGGACATGCAAGAATAGGGACGCCCAGCGTAGGTGGCGAGATCGGCAGGCAGTGGAGCAAGTCAATGCATGAACACTACTGTCCCTATCATCAAGGCGAATGGGCACATGATGATGAGGCTCCCTGTGATGGGGATAGACAGAAGACGTGCCCTCAGTGCGAGACGTGGAGAGGAGATGAGTATGACTAGGATCGCTGAAACCGCTGGTCAGTTACTACAGCTTGAGGAAGATTCTACACGTCCAGTGCCACGCGGCGTAGAAATCTCCCGCCACAATCACAATACTCTCTTGGTAAATCGTGGCCTTGAGTCCTGGGTTGGGCCGGACACTATGTTTACCAATGTGAGGCATGAGGGATATTGGAACAGCTCACATATGGCATTTGAGAGGTTTCCGGCAATAGCACGGTTCTTATATGATATTAAGCACTTCTCCGATGGCACTCCAGTAGCTCTCTATGAGGGGCTTGAGACACTTGAGAACACCTAAGTGTGGTACTCATTCTAAGTATATACTTGGGTGTAGGTGCGTGGAGTGTAGGAAGGGTCACGCAACCTACAATCGGTCGCGTAAGCAGGACAGGGAGCATAGGGAGCTAGAGAGGTTACTAAGGAGTTTTATCAATGAGCACGCACTACTTCGATAGGTCACGCACAGAGGTAGATCATCGTTGCCCACGTAGGCTCTATTGGGAGTACTACTTTGATGGCAAAGGACTCCAACCAGTTAAGCTCAACCAGCATTTGGCGTTTGGTGGGGCGGTGCATGAGGCACTTGCTCATGTACTACGCTATTGTAAGGAGTTTGATAACCTTCCAGATATGGAACAGGTAGCTGGCACCATTAAGGTATCACAAGTCGGACTCCGTGATGAGTTCACCAAAGCTCAAGGATTCCAATCCCAAACCACCCTAGAGGAAGGCTTCGATGGTGAGATGATCCAGGTTACTGAGGATCAGACTTGGCTCATAGATCACTATTGCGATCTACTTGAAGGGTTGGTCATCGGCTGGTGTCTAGTCAGGCTCCCTCTGCTTATGCAGCAGTATAGGGTTGTGGAGGTTGAGACTGAGGAACGTCTAACACTCTTATATGATACCGTGTTTACTCATGGCTATGATATGACAAAGTGTGATCTGGTGTTCCTCTCCCGCCCAGACGCCATCTTGGAACGTCGCACAGATGGGGCACTAGTTATCCTGTCATTCAAGACAGTCTCTCAGGTCAATCAAATGTGGCTAGAGAACTTCAAGACTGACCAACAGACTATCAGTGAAGTGCTCCCTGTCGAGTCCCGGCTAGGCCGCGAGGTAGCTGGAGTGCAGATTGAAGGACTCACCAAAGGCTCACAGTCTGTTGAGTGGCCCTATAAGTCAGGCCATAAGCACCATAGCTCCCCGCTAGTGTGGGGATATCTTATGGAAGCTGGTGGGCTTGACCTTGAGTGGAAAGCTCAGTTTGAGTATCTAGACGAGGCTGGCAACAAGCGTAGGCTGGGTAAGGGTTGGAACAGGCAGCGGATCAATGAGCGTTACCCAGGTGGGATTGCTGAGTGGGTGGGGTGGCTCTACCAAAAGGAGAATGATCTGCTTCGTGCTCAGTTCCCCAACCCTCCACTCATTAGCCGGTCAGCGCATGAGCTTGAGGAATGGCAGACTCAGGTTAAGTATAGGGAGATTGAGGTTGCTAATGGGCTAGTCAAGCTAGAGGCTAACGGTCATGCTACCGACTTCACCTATGCTCAGGAAGTCCTTGCTCAAGTCTTCCCCAAGCACACCACCGGATGTGCTTATGATGCTCAGTTTCACTCTAAGTGTCCTTGCTATGGTCTTTGCTGGGGATCACAGGGTCAAAACCCTCTTGGGTGTGGAGAGTTTAAGTATCGAGAGCCTAATCATCCTGAGCGAGAGTAGCGGTATACGTCATGAGGTGAACAGTCTTGTTCACCGGAATGACAGACTAGGAGAGTCTATGTGCCTACCAATTAAGCCTTTCAAGATCGAGCGTGAGTGGGTTCATGCTGGCTTATCCTGTGCAGTAGTGCAAGCACGCGAAGACCAGCACCGTTGTGGCTACGTGAGAGTCCCGCAAGGACATCCACTGTATGGCGCTAGCTACGAAACCCCCAACGTAGAAGTTCACGGCGGGTTAACCTTCGCTGAACTGGAGCCATGTACTGAGCATAAGGATGGTCAAGGCTGGTGGTTCGGTTTCGACTGCGCTCACTTTATGGATGCTACCCATGATCCTAACTTTGATCCTAGCCAAGCCACTAAACCTGATACTGTGCGTTTGATGAAGATTCACCAAGACATTCGCAAGAAGTATCCTTTGGGGCTGGGTGAGGAACCTGAGCACTACTGGACTCAGGATGAGGCAGTAGCTGAGACTGAGAGACTGGCTGAACAGTTGGCGGTTGCTAGTGTCTAGTTCACCGGAGACACAGACTTGAATAGTATCAAAGCTAGTAGGAGCAGACCCAGTGGGAAGGGAGTCCTACTCGGCATAGCACGAAGGCTGTCAGCCATTACTGCGATGCCGTGAGATAAGTGGATAAACGGAGTGGCGGGACGCATGTGACAATGCAAATGTGTCCACACCGGCTAGCTTTTAACCAGCACTAATACGAGGAGAGAGATGACAACTGGCGCGAAAGCCGATCTATACTACGGTGCATCCGGCACCCTCAAGACTTCCAACATTGGCAAAGCTGCACTCTGGGCCTACAAACGCTTCGGTAAGCCTACTCGCCTAGTCAGCGCAGATGGTGGAGGGTGGCAACCTATCGAGTCCCTTGTTGAGTCAGGTATCGTCATTCCTTGGATGCTCCGCGACAGGGCTAACCTCATCGAATGCGTAGACAAGGCATGTAAGGGCTACTGGCCTGCTGATCCTGAGAACCCGCATAGCCAGCTCCTCAGCCCCTTCATCATCCAATACAGCGGGACATGTCCTAAGTGTGGTGATGAGATGGTTAGCTCCAAGCCCCAGCAGCAGGTGCCCTGCACAAAGTGTAAGACTATCACAACCTTCACAATGAAGCGGGGTGTGAATCCATCCAACGACCTCAGCAAAGTAGCAATGATCGCCTATGAGGGACTAACCAGCTTTGGTGATGCTATGATGAGTCACCTACAGGCTACTAAGGCCAGTCTCAGCCAAGACCCCAGCTACGTATGGAAAGATGGTGAGACTGAATACGCTGGTGGTAATATGACTTATTATGGCTTTATTCAGCAACGTATCTGTGAGTTCGTAGCCAGCACAAATAGCCTTCCTGTCGAGAAGATCATCTGGACTGCGCTTGAGTCCAAGGGTGAGGATGAGGTGACGAAATCACCTATCATGGGGCCAGCTATTGTAGGCAAGAAGTCCACAGGCAAGGCTGGTGCCTGGTTCGGTAACATGCTCCACTTTGAGGCTGTAATGACTGGTGGGACTGCTGAGGCTGATCCCAAGGTGAAGAGTGAAGCTGCCCTAGTGCCCATAACCACCGAGTTTAGGATGTACCTCAGGCCGCACGCGGAAGCCCTCACCCGCATCATGTTCCCAGCTAAGACTAGGGCACCATTTCAGTTTGCGACCGAGCTGGGAGCTTATGATGTGGCTGATGTAGGCAAGCTCTATGACAAGATTGACGAGTTGCAGAAACGGGCAACTGAACAAGTTATGACGTTAACAACTAACAAGTAAAGGAACTTACATGACTACACTTGATGATAGCACACAACCAACAAGCACAACAACACTGGATGACCCGACACTCAATACCCTTGCTGACGATGACATTGGCTCAGTGGACTGGGATGCTCCTGAAAGCCGTAGCGGTGGCTCCTACACCCCCCAAGTCTATCCAGGCGTCCACAACTTCCTCTTTGCCCTTGAAGATGAGAAGCCATTTGAGACTCGTGAGTACACCACCAAGGATGGCACTAAGGTAAAGGAGTTCACGGTCAATCATAAGGGGACTGTGAGCTACGTTGATGGGAGCGGGGAGACTAAGGAAAGCACGATCCGTTTTAACCAAGCTGGCTTCCGCCGCACCCCCAAGATGGTTGAGAAGAAGATGAACAGCCGTGGTGGGGAGCTGCTACGTACCCTCAACATCAACCTTGGTAATAGCATCACTCACGCTAAGGTAGAGGAAGCTCTGCGTCAGGCTGATGGCCGTGTGATGGGCCGTGGTGTGGTGAACTGGGAGGCTTACTGTAAGGATGACAAGCAGGTGGTGAGCACCAATCCCAACACCAAGCGTGGTGACGCTCGCTGGCCCAAGGGAACTGATGGGAAGTATCTCACTGAGGTGCAGTGCCCTAAGTGTGGAGCTGCGCTGAGCGGGAGAGAGAAGATTACTGACTACAAGTTACCTCAGGGGTAGCAAAGTTCGTGGGATGCCTTGCCTGCTTACACAGGGTATCAAACGAGGCTGGGGCCAGATAGTGAGTTCGGCTCTGCTGGCTCCAGTTCATAAACCTTAGAGGGTGCGGGCGTACCCCGCATAGGATCACTAGCGAGCCAACGAAAGTGCATTGTCAACGACTGGAGTTGGGCAAGGGAGCATGAGTAGAAAGCCAAGACCTAGTGATCCTGTGGGTGGTATAACAACATGAAGATAGCAATAGTAGGCTCCCGTGATTATCCAACACGCACTGATGTAGAGAGCTTTATTGCTGCTCTACCACAAGACACTGAGATAGTATCAGGTGGTGCTCGTGGGGTGGATACATGGGCACAGATAGCCGCAGTGAGGCGTGGGCTTAAAGTCAAGGTATTCAAAGCTGAGTGGAGCCTATACGGCAAGTCTGCTGGGTTTATTCGTAATCAAACTATTGTGGACTACGCTGACCGTGTTGTGGCATTCTGGGATGGCTTCTCCAAAGGTACAGCACATATAATCGGCCTAGTATCCAAGGCTGGTAAGCCATACGATGTTCACGTTCCCTGGAAGTCTTTATGAAGCTACCAAAGCTACTCGAACTAATCATAACTCTAGTCATAGTCTTCAGTGTGTGGAGCTGTGCATCCCACAGGAACTACAAAGTATGCAAGATGCCCACCACTGTGCCTACAGCGGGCACAGAGTGGTGTGAGAAGCATCCTGATGTGGATTGTTGCTATAGACCTGATAGGGAGAAGTAACATGTCTAAGTGTTGTAGAACTATCACCGTTATAGAAGATACCAGCATCATTGGTAAAGGTGTAGCAGGTGATCCTTATCGTCGCGTTATTATGTATTGGTCATTGGGGGGTGAACTACTTGCTACGCGGGACACCTGGGTTGATGAGCACATAAATAGACCTGATATGGAGACAGTGAAATGACCCTATCACGAACTGAACTGCTGGCGATCATGTCTGGGATTTATGGGGCACAGCTTCTCACTAGTTCACTGTCTACGGCTGAGATCGTCGATGAGGCAGACAAAATGCTGCGCGAAGTGGAGTCCCGCGAGGTAGCGACACCCGAAGGCCAGTGTGCTGTGTGCAGCAAGCCGGGAGTGTGTGTGGTGATCGGTGGATTGCGTTGCCCTGAACACCGCGAGGTAGCTCAAGGGGCGGGGGCGCCGCTCGGTTCGATAAAGGGTGAAGTAGAGGCAATATGGAAATCCGGTCTCACCGCTGGGCTGGATGGGGCCATGACAGTATTCCGCGATATCTGCGACGATTTTGCACCAGAACGCATGGATGAAGTTAGAGACGCTATCGAGGCGCTGAAGTCCCAGCCTCCAAAGGAGCAAGGCAATGGCTGACAAATATCCAGAGCACGAAAAGCTGGCCAAGATCAAGGATCGCAGTCAAACGATAGGCGAATTTGTGGACTGGCTGCAAAACGAGAAGTCTTACATCCTAGCCAGTTGGAACGAGGATCGGCACGCTCCTCGTCTGTATCCAGCACACGTCTCTACCGAGAGGCTGTTGGCGCAATACTTTGACATCGACTTAGTGATTGTGGAGCAAGAGAGGCGCTCTATGCTCAAAGAAATGCGGGCGTCCCAGCCTCCACAAGGAGGGAGCAATGGCTAAATCCTACGGGAGTGGAAGCGGCGAGCACATAGCCTATGCCGTAGAAGCTCGCTCAACTTATACCGAGCCTCAGACGCACTGCGGAATGCTGCTCGACAACCGCTGGCGGAGAGTAGAGTTCATGGAAGGTTCGCCCGGAGTCCAGATTAACAACTACGACCCGGTAAGCGACCATCTCCGATTGATGAACTACAGTGCGGCGTGCGCTCTAGCGGCTTGGTTCTTAGCTGGATATTCGTGGCGTGATATGTCGCGGCACTCCTCCCACGGACTTTGTGTCGAGGTGCGTCTTGTTAAGGTGAAGGTGAAATATACCTACAGTTCTGAAGAGGTAGGCGTTGGAGAGCCGTTGAACTCGCATGAGGCTGAACGTGCAGAGATATTCACGGTGCGTGAGGCCGAGTCCCAGCCTCCCACCGGCAAGGACGGCGGATCGGGCCGCAGAACGCCATGACAGGGAGCTTGATGTAGATTCACTGGAAGAAATTGAACTTGAGCCATTCTGCCATGAGTGTGGACATATTCATTCCGCGAGGGAGGCCAAACGTGTCCACGGATAGCGACGGTATGCCAATTGCTCCTGCGGATGTGGTTGAAACTGCCCGGAGGTTAATTGCAGAGGTATACGGAGAGTTTGTAAGTCATCACTATATTCAGTGCGGAGTTCCTCCAGTTGACGGCTCCAAGGATACTCGATGGATGCGAGAGGCAAAGATGTTTCTAGACGACACTGTTCCTACCGCCCCTCCAGCACAGGAGCCAGCGGCGACCAGCGATATATTTTGCGAAGGCTGTATGCTCGGCCCCGGAATAGGAACACATACCTGTCAGCCAGCCGCACCCGCACAGCCGGAGACAGAACTGGCAGACATTGCTGCGAAGTATTCTCACTTCGTCGAGACTCGCCAGATGCACCTACGTGACGCTATCGAAGCTGCTTTGGTTGATCTCTCCCGCCAGTACGAGGAGCACCGAGAGTCGTGCAAATCGCCTGACTACTTGGAGTGCGACAACATACACGGACACCCTAGAATATGCCACTGCAACGATCCTGTGTACTGGAAGCAGCGTGCCGAAGCCGCCGAGTCCGCAGCAAGAGATGCTGGAGCGAAGCAGTGGATTCCAGTCAGCGAGCGTATGCCTGAGTCGTGGGCGATAGTCGTATGCAACGGCCATGTACAACGCCAAGCGGCTCGACTGACCTACACCTCCGACACCGGAGAAGTATGGGAATGGGCCGACGAAGAAGCGGACTGCGCTCCGAGAGAGGTCGTCACTCACTGGCAACCGCTACCCGAACCGCCTGCCGCCAAGCTCCGCAAGCTCGCAGAGGAGACTAAATGATAGTACCTTGCCCACACTGTGGTAAGCCTATAGATGTCCTGGAGCTTGCATTTGCTAATAGTCAAGCTAAGGAAAAGGTACGCGAGAAGGAGCAGCAGGAGTTTGATAAGGTTCCTATAGCTAGGGGGGGCTAGTGCCAACCAATCTTGACCTCCTAGACATTCTCCCACAGAGCCTTGGGGTGCAGGGTGCCCACTGTGGTGGATGCGATAACAGGCAAGCAGGCATCCGTATGATCCCCCCAGATGGTAAAGGCTACTCTGGAGTGATGATTGTGGGAGATAGTGGGTGGGAGTGGGAAGCTAAGGAAGGTAGACCGTTTGCTGGCCCTGCTGGACAGTTTCTTGATAAGCATATCTTTCGTAGGCTGGGTGTGCAAAGGGATGCCTTTACCTTAACTAATACTACATGGTGCAAAGCACCGAGGTTGAATTTCTATGACTATGCAGGAGCCGAAGCCACCGCTATTATTCAACACTGTAGTCCCTATCTTGATGAACTCATACACAAAACAGCTCCTAGAGTCATCATCCCAATGGGGAACGTTGCACTACGGCGCATCTGCAATGTCAACGGAATTAACGGACACCAATGTTACGTTCACGATAGTCATTACGGCATCCCGGTAGTCCCTACATTCCATCCTAGCTTTGTCATGCAGGACAACTTAAAATATGTCCCGACCATGCTCTTTGCTTTTCGTAAAGCATTGGAGATAGCCAAGGGTACATTTGCTAGACAGCCAGTAGACTACTGCCTAGACCTCCCACTCCCAGAGATGGAACAGTGGATGGCTGACCTTGGCTACACACCTGACCTGCCCTTAGCAGTAGACATTGAGACTCCTGAGACAGATAAGATCAATGAGGAGGATGCTGATGACCCTGAAAAGACCTCTTATACTATTATCAGGTGTGGCTTTAGTTTTCGTGGGGGCACTGCTGCTAGTTATCCGTGGACAGAGCCGTACATATCGTTCACACGGAAGTTACTACGTAAAGCTCATAACGTGGTCTTTCATAATGGTGGGTTTGATCGTCCTCGTCTTGAACGCGCCGAATGCTCAATAGTAGGCCGAGTCTATGACACCATGTGGATGTTCCACTTCCTCCAGAGTGACCTACCCAAGAGCCTTGAGTTCATAGCTCCCTTCTACACTGACCTCCCACCTTGGAAGCACCTCAGCCAAGCTGAGCCTGCTTTCTATAATGCTACTGATAATGATGCTACTATCAGGTGCTTCTATGAGATGAGGGCATGGCTAGTTAAGCAGGGTAGATGGGAAAGGTTTGAGAGACATTGTGTGGATGCTGGAGCGATCCTTGGGGAGATGAGCAAGGCTGGCGTACTGGTGGATGTAGAGGCTCGTAGCACACTACAGGATGGGTTGAGAGCTGAGATAGCTACGCTTGATACTAGTATCCAAGCTGCTATCCCTCGTGAGTTGTTACCAATCAAGGAACTCAAAACTGAACGAACTCTAAAGGAGCTACCTGATGATGAGCGAGCAGATTGGGAACCTATCGATGTCCGATGCGAGTGCAAGCGAACACGAAAAGCTACTGGCCGTTGTCTCCTTTGCGATGGACTTGGGACTGTCACTCACTATAGGAAGCTACTGCCTTTTAATTGGAATTCCACTGACCAAGCCCAAGACCTCGCACGCCACTATGGATTTACTATCCCAAAGAAACGTGGAGAGGATAGAGAAGCGTTAGAGAGTAAGACGCTGAGGGCGTTTGGCAAGAAGAAAAAGGTGTTCCTTGATATATGGAATGCGCGTAAACGTTACAAGCTCATCAGTACATATGACTGGGACTTGGATGACACTGGAAGAGTACATTCTAAGTTTGGCTTCCATCCGAGTACTTGGCGTAAATCCTCCAGAGAGCCTAATCTACAAAACATCCCTAAGAGGAATGAGCTTGCAGCCGCCTTCAGGAGGACTCTTATCGCATCGCCGGGACACGTCCTCATCGAGGCCGACTCAGCCGCCATCGAAGCAGTCTTAGTAGGCTACTGTGCTCAATCACCCCGCTACATCCGAGCTTGCAAGGCGGGTATCCACGACATCTTCATGTCCCATGTCAGGGCAGCTCGTGAGGGGGGTAGGGGCATTGATATAGGCTTAGGTGACAAGGAACTCATAGCAGCTTGTAAGGAAGCTAAGCGTGAAGATGCCTCCCGGCCTGTGTTGGAGCAGATCAGGGATGCTTGTAAGAGGGTGATTCATGGTACTAACTATGGACTCACTCCCTATGGGATGTTTGATGAGTACCCTGATGAGTTCGCCACACAGAAGGTTGCAACTGAGCTACAGGAAATGTACCTTGGGTTGTTCCCTGAGATCAAGTCATGGATGAGGAAGACTAGGGAGCTAGCCGACCGTCAGACATTCCTTGATAATCATTATCAGTATAGACATTACTTCTATGCTGTTACTAAGTGGAATAGCAAGTATCAAAGGTTTGATTTGGGCAATGATGCTAAGCGGTGCATAGCATTCCTTCCGCAGAGTGATGCCAGTGCGATACAGACTGAAGACCTCCTGCTGCTGGCTGACAACCAGTTCATTCGCCCAATGCTCAGGCTCATTATCCACGACAGTCACGTACTTGAGTGTCCACTTGATATGATTGACTACACCTGTGCCGCACTTAACTATACCATGTCGCGTAAGCGCCCAGAGCTAGGTGGACTTGAGATTGGGGTGGAGATTAAGTATGGGCCTAATCTATGTGACACAACACTGTGGCAACCGAGACTAGCGGCCTCTAGTCCACTTACGTAAGGAGCTAACATGAATAAAGTATGGATTACTGGCTTGGCACTGTTACTGTGTGTGGGCTGCGCCAAGAAAACTCCAACAGGTACTCCACAACCACCTAAGCTCAGCCCTGCTAAGGTAGCTGCACTGGAGGGTATCGCTTGTAACCTTGGCAAGGACTTGATCCCGAACCTCAAGCCTGCTGATGTGACGCGCATTACCAACAGCTGCAATGCGCTGCAAACCGCTACGGCCAACTGGCAAAGCGGCACAGGCACGTCGGCACAGGTACTGACCGCAGCCAACGATGCCGAGTCCATCTGGAAGTCGATCAACATCGGCAGTCCGGCGCTGAATCAGAAGGTGGACGAGATCGTGGCGTCGTTCGAGGCCATCGTGGTCGTTGTCTCGCCCTAACACGAAAGGCCGCTTCCTTTCGGTTGCGGCCTTCGTCCATTCATCCAAGCTGCGTACCGCTCTGCGGAGCAGGGGAGAGGAAGCAGAGACATGAGGCCGACAAATAACTATCACCCCGATGACTGCGGCTGTGACATTTGCTGCCCCGAAGCCGACCGTCAGGATCATCCTGCACGCGAGAGGGCGAGTGCGGAAGCTATAGCGCAGGAATTTCTGCCAAGGAACCTCCAAGGTAAACAAGTTGAGCTAGAGCAAGCTATTCATGACTACGCCAAGACTCTCGAATCCAGCCTGCGGGAGTTGCGGGAGGAGAAGCAAGATTACTGCGACAAGTACATTGCGGTTAGGCATCAACTGACCAATTCGGTGCTAGCAAACAATTCTTTACAGCGCGAAAACGAACAACTCAAAGCAGAGAAATCTGACATAGATGATTACGGTTATGTTCTCAATGTGGCTCGAACGTGGAAAGAGGCATCACAAAAGTTAGAAGCCGCCGAAGCTGAACTCGCCCGCTGCAAAGAGCAGTTGGAAGCTGAAAGGAGCAGGAAGAAATGAAAAAGGAGAAGCCATGTTCAATTTTTGCAGGTCATACAAGTGCTGTCTCGACTGTTACGAAGAGTGCCTTGGCGAATGTCGAGAATGCCGCCGAAGACGCTACGGGAGTATTAGGTATCGTATTGGAGCAATCCGCCGCCGAGTTCAAAGCTCTTATTGAACGAGCTGAATCCGCCGAACGCCAACTAGCCACATTTCAGCAGCAGGCAGCGGAAGCGGAGGCGAGAGCCGAGGGGATGCGAGAGGCGCTGGAAGAGGCAAAGATAGCTCTGGCTGCTGATCCACTGAACCGCGAAATCTGGGAACGGTGCCGAGCCGCTCTCTCCCTCCCCGCAACTTCAGCTCTGGCGCTGCACGAAGTACGGACTTTGAGACGTGAGGCCGCAATCGCTAAGGACTTACATGGCAGCATTGGATCGTGGCTCGAAACACGCGCCGCCGCACTGGAGCGCCCTTGCTGCACTCTCCTGTAGTGGGGGCGCTTACTTTAACATTGGAGGATGGTATGTCACAGTTATTCGGTAGTGAAGGAATGTCTGCTGAGTGTGCTTACTGGAGAAATGCTGGTAGAGATGGTGACTGCTTTGAGTGTGGGGTGATTATTGAGACAGGTGAGAGGATTGTGTGGGATGAGCGTGAGGAGCGTACTTGGTGCGCTGCCTGCGGTGAGGAGATCGCCGGGTATGCTGATCCGAATGGGGATGAGGATAGAGCATGAGAGTTCTTATTGCTTGCGAGTTCAGCGGGATAGTGCGGAATGCCTTTATTGCGCGGGGTCACGACGCAGTCTCTTGCGATCTACTCCCCACCGAGCGCCCTGGGCCACACATTCAAGGTGATGTGCTTGAGCACTTAGGGGGCGTATGGGACTTACTGATCGCCCATCCACCCTGTACCTACCTAGCTGTGAGCGGTGCTCGTTGGTGGAAGGATCGGCAGAAGGAGCAAGCCGAAGCTCTAGACTTCATCAAACAGCTTTTGAATTGCACTATTGAGAAGGTTGCACTGGAAAACCCCATCGGGAAAATTGGTACTTACTTCCGCCCCGCGGATCAGATCATTCAACCGTGGATGTTTGGTCATGGCGAGACTAAAGCTACCTGCCTGTGGCTCAAGGGACTACCTAAGCTGGTTCCTACAAATGTGGTGTCGGGCCGGGTGCCGCGAGTGCATCATGCTTCACCTGGGCCGAATCGCTGGAAAGAGCGTAGCAGGACGCTGCCGGGGATTGCGGCGGCGATGGCTGAGCAATGGGGCTGAAAATCGCGCCAGGATCGCCTGAGAGCGACGATCCCGAACGCGGTGGACTCTCAAGGGCGTCCGAATCGCCAGACGCGCTCTACGAGGCTTTTGCGGAGGCTGGAGCCTCGTTTGCAGCGGCAGCGTGAAGCTGGGCATCGGGCACCGATCCGCTGGCCAGTGTCGTTCCTCCGGTGACTCCCGAATCCTTAGCTGTAATCAACCCTGCACCTGTTGACCCAAGCATTAGGTACTTAGCTGCCTCAGTCACCCAAGGCCACTTGGTAAACAGCCCAGGGCTGAACGCTACGAACCCCGCTATCAAGCTCACAACACCTGCTAATGTAGTCTTCCAACTCCCTAGCTTACTTGTGTCAAATGTCATCCTTCTTATCCTCCTCAATCTCAAGAGCATTATGTACTACCCACACGTAGATGGGCTGCTACGACCCTAGCAGCATCCCGTCTGCTCATAGCGTCAGCTTCAAATGGGCAGTCCTCACACTTAACCTTCCATGAAGCTCCACTGCCAGTGGCCTTGACTCTGTGGCGCGTTGTTTCCACCATCTACCCTCTAAATGGGAACATACATGGCATACCACTCAGAAGCCAGTAGATAATGAAGATGACTAGCACGAGGGCACAGATCACCTTCACTGCTAGTACAACCTTTGGGTTAACTGGAGCTGGTAACAATCCCAGCGCCATATTGAGCACCCACCACAGTAGGGCCAGAACGACTATCCCTATGATGAGGGTGACGAAGATACATAACAGGTGTGTCATGGTTCCTCCTAGAATCCAACTACGTTACACTCGTTAAGCCACAGAGCGATAGGCGCCCCCTGACCTTTGGAGTCAAGTTGAACTGCGTTGTTGATGTAAGGATGCTGTGCCTCATTCACCGCTGGGAATGAGATGTTGATGGGGGCGTATACTCCATCAAGTGCAGCACCAAGGTAGGATACCTGCGACAATGTGCGGGAGAACATGAAGGCGATACGCAGTGGTTGTCCAGCGGTAAATGGCTTAAACTGCATCACCGGCGTCGGCGTCCAACGAGCGTTGGCTCTATCCCAGATGCGTAGCCCAGTACCAATAAGGAACTGCCATCCCCAGTTGAAGATGGACTTACCATCGTTAATCTGGAAGTCTTGCTCGTAGGCGTTACAGTTGGCAATGTCGGCGGCAGTGGGAAATGTGATGCTGGTCACGTAGGCAAACAGCATGGCATCCGTGTAGGCGTTACGGTGGAGGATATAGACGTTATCCCAAGGTTTGCCCTTGTCACGCTTAGCTGGAGTGAATATAACCTTGAGTGGTGTTGTTGCTGTGCCTATAGCCAGTGGACACGTCCCATGAGGCCCAGGTGAGTCAGCTTGTGTAGTCCATGCACTAGAGAGTTCAAGTGATGGATAGCATGTTGGGGTCATTGTTACTCCTTTACTTCACTAAATATCTAAACAGTGCCCACGCCGCGATCAGTCCGCCTATGGCCTTCCACATGTTGCGCTCTACGCTGGTCATGCGTGCCCGCAGCTCGTTAAAGCTGCTATCGGCAACCTCTCTCGGCATGTAGGTGGCTTGCATCGCTTTCAGTTGCTCCGCTTCGTGGTTTAGGGAACTAAGCCGACGCTCGTACTCCTTTGCCTGTAAAGCCAATGCCGCCTCGCTACGGTTCATAAGTTCGCGCAAGTGCGTGATCTCCACACGCTGAACTTCAATGGCAACGGACTGCTTTTCACTGTCAGTCATTTCCCTGTCTTAGCCAGTTGTAATGCCAAATCCACTATGGCTGCAACGAATGTGCCAATACCCAAGCGGATCAGCCATCGCAGGTTAGACTCCACTCTGCCCACGCGCCCTCCTGACGGGTCGATTCCATTGCCGTCGAGTAGCGCAAGTCTGCGTTCCAGTTCCCGAATGGCGTGATCGGGAGATGATCTCGCTCCGTATCCGCCGTTCATTAGGGGCCATCCTCTACGTTCGGGGCCATGCCTACTCCTCCTTCATTGAGAGTTGATGACATAAGTGTTACGGCGCACAGTGTTGGTCGCTTTCTCCAGGGCAAAGGTATTTCCTAAGCTGCTCCCACCAGGGCATCCCATAGTTGGTATGTATGTGCTAGTCATGGTAACAATCTGATACTCTGAACCTACACTGAAGTTGTTTGTAGGATCAGTGAGAGTACCAATTAGCGTATACCCAGAGCCAGCAGTCCATGCACCATGATTACCGCCACGAGAAGTGGCTGAGCCAATCACCAAGTCATCAGCATTGGTGGTGGTGATTGATGGCAGCGTAGCTGGTGGAATACATGGAAAGAACGCTAGGAAAGCGGTCTGATCCACTGGCATAGATGTAGCCAGGTCAGCCCACTCTTCGCCAAGTATCGTTGCCTGCTGTGCCCCACCCGACGATGTGCAAGATACAGATGTGCTCCCCGATGGGGCGGCTAGATAGAAGTCAACAATTGTCTGACCTGAGTTATCTGCACACTGAATCATCGTGTAGGCATTAGAGTTATTATCCTGACACGTTGGAGTCAATGTTGTACAGTTAGCAGAGTTCATATCAGCAGTTATGTGGAGAAGATGTCCAACAACTGGCGTTCCTGTCCACGTACACACCCAAGGTGGAGCACCATTAAAGGTACACGATGGAGTAGTCTGTACCTTAGTGATCTGGGCTGACATGCCTACGCTAAGTGCGATGATAGTAAGTAGTGTCTTCATGGCAATGTGTATGTCACCACCATATGGATTGAGGTGCCGTTGGGGGAGGCCATGACAGGATTGATATTGCTACCTGCTGTGAGACTAGCATTAGACACTGTGCAGGTTGAGCTATAGGCTCCACTCGTCCCGCAAGTCAGAGCACCTGAGCAAATGTTAGTCCCTGTGCCTGTAGCGCCAAAGCTGGGGTTAACCGTAGGTGGGCTACTGCTGGCATCTGACCTACACTTAACGCTAATGATAGTCTCAGTTACTCCAATATCATTGAGGCACGATTGATCCGCAGCAGCATCATCACCAGACTGCAACGCTCCAGCCGATCCAGTACCAGCCCATACGACCTCACAGGAACGCTTAGATGCAGCGGTAGATGTGCCAATGGTGAGGCTATTTGTAGCTGCCGTGAGCGTGGTACTCGTGCCTGCCGCTGGTGGCGGACTACCAAAGTAGTTTGAACCATCACTATAGAAGCACCACTGATTATACTTAATAAGCACTGGTACGCTAGAGGCTCCATTGTAGTTCAGGCTATTCAAGCTAACCGTGGAGGTGCTAGACCCTATGGACTCAATGCAGGCTTTATAGGTGGACGATGGAGTGCCATACATTGTCACAGTGCAGGACGATCCGCAATTCATCACCACTAGCTTACCTACATCAGATGCCTGTAGGGTGTAGTTGGCGGTTTGTAAATTAACCCCACCACCAGTTACGTTGAGCGTAGAACAGGTAAGAGTATGCGATGGATAGCTAATAGCGTGCACACCATCATTGGCACAAGCCGGGATAGCTTGGGTGCTTGCTGGAGCTGATGACCCTGTGAAGTTCCCATAGATAGCATCGGCTACAAAGTTCGACGCTGAGAAGCTGAGTCCTGGTGTGGAGGTTGGATTGGTCACGGTGACGTTGAATAGTGGTGACAGACTGCCAGAGCTAACCGAAGTAACTGTGCCTGCACCTGCTGTACCGCCATCAATGATATTACCACTAGCGTCAAACTTGGCTACGTGAGAGCTAGTAAGGGTGCCCGTTGTGGTAGCTACTGTGCTTGTGTTTCCGGAGATAGCCGTGACTGAGTGCCCTGCTATCTGATTAGCATTAACCACTCCAGTACCGGTAGCCGCGAGTGATGAGCCGGTGCCAACCAGCATAGCCGCTGTAGTGTTGGTGCCAGAGGTAAGACTGCTAAAGCTCCCCGCACCAAAGATAATAGCTGTGCAACCTAGGGTGTGGGAAGCGTATGTGAGTGAGTGTGCTCCATCAGCAGCGCAGCTTGGAATGGCCTGAGTGCTAGGAGTAGCTGTACTCCCCGTAAAGTTCCCATAGATATTATCAGCAGTAAAGGTCTTCTGATGCAGCGTCACCGCCCCAGTTGAACCTGAGTTGTCGAACAACACTCCATCACCACTAACTGAGCTAACTCCTGATCCACCTCCACCACCTGTAACAGTCACGAGATAGTTAGTTACAGTATTAGGAGGTATACCAGTCTGTGATCCTGTAACAGTAGCCCCTACAAAGTTCCAGTTGATTATTCCACCACTGGCGGGGGCTAGAAAGTTTACTCCACCCACCTGCATTTGCAGAGAGTGCACCGTCTCCCCCCACACTTCTTGGGTGATCTCAGTGAGCTTATCGAGACTCCTCCCAAAGGTGGTGAAGGGTGTAGGCATGTTGTCATAATACTGAATAGTCTGAGTCTTGGGAGTAGCTCTCAGAATCTCTAGCGTGCTGAGGCTGTTGCAGGGGCCATACCCAACAGTGAGGGTAATACTTCCACCATTGTTGAAGTTGTTGTTCACTGGAATAGCAGCCCAGTTGCCTGTAGGAGTAACAAGTGCTCCATCAATGTACACTGAGATAGAGCCAGCATCACTTACAGGAAAGGTGAACGGATACGGCCCATAGCTCCCACTGCACGAAAAGGAGACGAAGTAGGGCACGTCAGGCACGGTTGCCCACAGCGTTCCAGTACAGCCTAGCAACAGTAATACTAACAATGCCCTTTTCATCGTTCCTCCTAGTGCTTTGTGTCGTGCGGCGGGTTGGCGCTCTCCGACAACAGCGGCGTGATGTCGGCAATGGCTTGGTTGATTGCTGACAAAGCAGCCGACGAATCCCCGTTGCTCAGAGCTGTGTAGGCGTTATTGAGATCGTTGCCAGTTGCTGTAATGGCATCCGTTACTTGCCCGATGAGCGATTCCATGCTTTCTCCTTAGTTGAAGGTGATGATGCGATAGGTGATGAAGAACGTTACTGTACTGCCCGTACCGCTGGTGGTGGCTAAGGCTTGGTTAACGAGTATTAGGGGCTGGTTAGCTAGATCGGTCAAGGGATACGGCTCTTGACTAGTGGTAACACCCCCACCCCCAATGGAGAAATTACTGGCCGCTACTGCTTGAGAAGTTGCTTGATCTAAAAAACCGGCGGAAGGCCACGCTATCCAAGAAAGATCAACTCCATCGTTGTATCCAAGGTAGAATCCAGCCGAGATTGAACCAGCAAACGCCGCACTCCCATGTTTGTACTCAATCACTATGTCAATCGGGTCAATGAAGGTATTGGCTCCCTGCGCCGCGATCAGCGTCACTGGCGATGTAGCTCCGTTGACCTGCGAAGCCGTGAGAGTGGTGGAACAGGTGCCCGATACCGGGGATGCGCTCGTAACCGAAGAACAGGCTATGGTGGCAGGGCCATTAGCCACTGCCCTGTCAGCATAGGCCGTGCTTGCGGCCTTGGTTGAGTTATCGTTGGCTGCTTGAGTAGTAACGGAAAGTGTGGTGCCGTTGGAGGTAGCCCCACTAATCCCCCCAAAGGCACCTGAGTTGTTATACTGGACTTGGGTGTTGGAGCCCCCAGGCGTACCTCCACTCCCACCCCCACCATTACTTTTAGCGGAAGCTGCCGATGGCGTAATAGTAGCTGTAGCTGCCCCAGTCACCGTAGCCGAAGCTCGCATACGGATGCCAGTGAAGCCCGATGCGTTAATCTGCCAGGTACCATTAGCGGTTGTGGAAGTAACGGTAGTAGATGATCCAACTGGAGTAACGCTGGCAGAAGCCCATGTAGCCCCACCATCCACCGTGACTTCAAACTGGATAGTTCCAGTCCATGTACCTGAGAGTGATAACCCAGCCCCGCCCTTGTCCTGTGGAAGATTGACTACCAGGCACCGTGTAGATACCGAGCAGTCAGAGCCGTTGGTTGTGATTATCCCGCTAGCTGCCCATGCAGGGATAGCAGCCAAAGCGAGCAAAGCAATAAGCAAGTAGCGTTTCATGTTTGTTGCTCCTATACGAAATCAATACCCCATGATGCCAGTTCCTTGAGATTCCCCTTGAGGTCATTCATACTGCCTGTAGTAACTGTTAGCTGAGTTCCTTTAATCTGTTTACCAATCTCCTCAACTTCCTCCATGCACGAGTCAAGGCTATTACCGTAGGCCACAATAGCTCCTGCCTCCTCACCTGAGTTCTGTGGGAGTATCCAGGTTTCCTTGCCGAACTGAGCTGCATAGCGGAGCTTAATCTGATCCCTATACTCCTCTGGGAACTCAATCAGCATAGGCTTCTCTGGCGACCATTGAGACTTGATGAGGACTTCACAGCCATACTTAGCTTTGTATTGTGGTTCCACTAGATGTCCAGCCGCCCCTTCCCACATAATCTCAGGAAGGTTACTAATCAAGTCTAGCTCCAGCTCAGATACAGGTGAACCAAATCGGCAACAAGGATCAGCTAGCCAAATGCCACCCTTACCTACGCGAGACTCCAACGCGAACAAGTTGCGGAACTGATACTGAGCTAGCGTGGGAGATAACTTCTGGTAGATGTCAACCAGGGCTGGTGGCATCTGCATCCAATCCTTCACACAGCACACATAGCCCATATCCTTTTGCTCTACACCCAGCATAGCTATCTGGGGATACTGACCATCTACACTATAAGTATCTATAGCTATATCAAGAGTATCAGGTAGATTATCCTCCACCACAAACTCTCTACGCTCAGCTATAGGCCCAAACTCAGCTTCCATGAAGTCAAGTCTGTTTTTGGCTAGGTCGTAGCCCTCAACTGGGAATGTCTCAGTATCCCCACGTGTGCGGTTAATCTTGATCCATAGCTTAGCGTTGCCACGAGACTTGATATACTTACGTAGCTCACTCATGCCTGTGACTACCACGTAAGGTGCTTGTGGAATGTCAAGCCCAGCAAAGTGCTCCTTAGCCTCAGTGCGGCAGCACTCTAGCTCGTCAGCGTTGCGTGATCCCCACACGCGCTTGCCTTGGCTAACGAGGTATTCCTGCAACGGCCCTTGATGTAGGTCAGTAAACACGAACAAGTCTACACCATCCACAATGTCCCAAATGTCATCCACCCGCTCAAAGTCAGGGAACCCCTCACCTAGCTCAGTTTTGTAGCTCGTGGGGAAATCTGCTACCCAAGGGGAGGTGTAGTAGACCTTACCAAATGAGCGTGACAATGACCTCGCTATCTCGGCAAAGATGCCGTTGTCTACCACACATACCGAACTGGCGGTGAAGTCCACCTAGAACGTCCCCCCAGCGTCAATGAATCGCTGTACAGCCTTGCCATACTCATCCCAACGCACATCAAGCAATCTAGCCATAATCCACTCAGCGACAAGTGCATCGTTGTGCTGAGCCTGATAGGGAGCTTCACCATAACCGCTGAGGCTATCAGGATTACCCTCTGGCTCATTACACCAGTCATCTACACACTTGGTAGAGATACCGTTGTGCTTACACAGAAAAGCCTCATCCATCTCATGACGAGCATAGAGTAGATTATAACGCCAGTCTCCAAGGTCAACCATATGGATGATAAGCTCCTCACCTTTGAAGAACCAATCACCAAGGATAGGTTTGCCGTTAAACTTGCGTTGCTTCTTGAATGGGACTGTCTCGATAGTAATCTTCATCTATTGCGCTCCCTTCACTTTGAACCTACCCCTGCTAGTTCCCTTTAGGGTGAATCCACCACGACCTTTAGGCTGCTTAGCTCCTTCGTGATACACAGGTGCTCCTACCAGCCCGGCTATGAAGTCCTTGTAGCTTAGGCTCTCATCAGGATTCATAAACCGCTCAGTCATATCCTTGACTACAAAGGGAGCTGGGAATAGCTGCTCAGCACCAAATCCTAGTTCCTTCCCAGTCTTCTCACCAAAGCTATCACTCTGTTTCATAATTGGCTTACCCTGCCAATCTTTGTTGAGAAGCATACGGGAGCCGGTGCCGAATAGTGGTGAGGCTTTGTTGATTGAGAACTCGATAGCGCCTGTCGGGAAGCCATCCTTCATTACCTTGGTAACTAGCCCAACAGCATCCTTGGGAGCGCCTGCTAGGAAGATGCTGGAGTACATTTCTTTGCCCTTGTCATCCTTGCCTAGATAGACATTGAAGGGTTGCTTGGATGGCTGGCCTGTGAGTAGTAAGCTCATCCCCTGCGTCATCACATAGGCTGTGGCAAATGATTTGATCCAGAACGCTCTAGCAGCCTTACCACCAGGGCCACCCTCACCAGCGTATTTCAAGTTAGCTACGTTGCTGAATGTCCAATCAGGAGCAAGTAGGAACATACGCCCGATAGCTTGAAAGTTAGAACTCACTCCCATTACTTCCCAGTTGAGTCCACCGTAGACTGCGTTGACTTCCTTAGCGATGGAGCGCATGGCGGTGCCATACTGGGCATCCGTAGCGTTGGGGTTCTTAGCTAGCCATTGTGCTTCCTTAGTGGAGAAGTCAATAACCTTAAACTTACGCTGAGCTACTTCAAACGTAGCTTTGGTCATACCCTTGAAGATGGCGTCAATAGGCTCGTAGGCAGTCTTGGCCTTAGCGAGCAAAGTGTTACGTGATTCAATGCTTGATGGCTTCAGACCTTGATAGGCTTCATAGGGCGTGCTAGTCTTGGTGGTAGTTAGCCCGTAGAGTGCTCCCTTACGTTCCTGCGCTTCAAATTCAGGTGAGCGGTTATCAGATGCTAGTGCGTTCTGGTAAGCATCAATCCCAGCATTATTCATAAATGAGAGTGTCAAGGCTCTCATGTGGAAGGGACTTAGGCCAAGCTCGATAGACTTGATGTATGCCTGTGTCAGCTTAGCAGCCTTCCAATACTTAGCCCCTGAGAGTACATCATTCTCAAGGATGGGCTTCATAGCCTCAGCTACCTTAGGAGGAACTTGTAGGCCAGTGCGAATCTGCTTTCCTTCAGGAGTTACGATGGTCTTCTCTGTGCCGGGGAGGGCTACCCAGTTCTTGGGGATAGCGCCAAGAGCCTCTAGCTCAGACTGAGAGAGGATGCGAGGATCGGGCAGCACTTGCAGCAGCCCAAACGGTATCTGCCCCGGTATTCCATGCTTCCCAAGCTCAGAGTTCTTGAGTTCCATTTCAAGCGTTGAGCGAGCTACTGAGGTAGCTAGACGATCACCATAGACTCGTAGTTCATCAACAGCGTTGAAGGTACGAGCTTCTACTTCACCAGACTTTAGTGGGTCTAGGATGCGGAGGTATTCACGCCGGATGTCGTGGGGGGAACGCTTAGAGAACTTACTACGGCCTACACCACCCTGAGCTTCTTCTTCCTCAGCTACCTGAGCAAACAGACGAGGGCTATAGCGTGATGGATCAATCGCGCTGGTAGTTCCTACAAACTGCGTCCGTAACTGGTTAGCTTGTGTGAAGTAGTCTGTAAGTTGCTTATCAGCTTCAAGCATAGCTGGAGTAGGAGCTAGAGCACGTTCCATTGAAGGGATAGATTGCTTTAGCTTCTCATTGTCACCATTACGTACATTCTCAATCTCAGCACGTAGCTCATCAGGATCGTCACGGTAGTCTCGCATGAAGCTAAGAGCTTCCTGATCTATGTAGTCTGGGACTAGCTTAGCTATCTTGCCAGCCACTTGCTCAGCTTGAGCACGTACCATGTTGCGGGGGCCAGTGAAGGTAGTGCGGATAACTGATTTACCATAGCCATCGCTCTCGTTGCCAGCCTTGATCTTATTTAGTGATTCACGATTCTTAGCTAGGAACTCATTGAGTTCAGCAGGAGTTCCAGTCAGCTTAGGATCACCCTCCAACGTAGTCCTATCAGCAACCCGCTTTCTAGCCTCCATGTAGTCTTGACTATGAAACTCAGCCTTCTCATCTCCACCTTGGGAGTCAAGCCACATCTGATGAACTTCTGGCTCGTTGGATTTGACCCAGTTCTTAGCTTGAGAGCGGTTGAGATACTTGCCATCTAGTGCAGCAAACCCTCTACTTGACTTTAGGTTAGCATTAGCATAGCGTTCCTCACCAGGGTCGATGTCTTCCTTGAGTTGGAATGCTTTGTCAATCACTGACTGCTCGTGAATCTCAGGTTGGTTGAGTACCTTATCAGCTAGCTTAGGGTTAGCTTCAAGCTCCTCAATGGTGACAGGTCGCTCCCCAGTCACCCTCTCAGCAAGCTCAGAGTGAGTCTCATTCTGACCTACAATAACTTGAGTGCTACCATCCTTGGCGGTGAGCCTGATAGCGGGTTGTAACCCCTCAGGCTGTTCAGGCTTAACTGGAGGTTGGGCTTGGAGCTTTACCGCCGACTGATCTGGCGTAGTGCCATCCTTGGCGTAGACATCTATGAGTCCTTGCTTAGCGTCTGGGATGACTGACGTAGCTGCATGGGTGATGAGGTTCAGTCCAGTAACGGTGACCGCATTACGTTGGAACTCATCGTAGCTGGGCATACGCAGATTGAGGATGTCACCCGCTACAGTCATAGCACTAGACTGATAAAGTCCACGGAGGAGGAGTTGTTTACCTCCTGGGATCATCTCAGCATAGTGCATAGCCTCACCCATAGCTGCACCTTTGCTGGCTTCCCAGATAGCTGCAGCTACACGAGAGGTTATCTCACCAGGAGTCTTAGCTGTACCTTTGGTATAGTGATCTGCTAGAGCCTTACGTAGCCCAGCGTCAATAGTGAAGCTTGCTGTTGTACCTACTCTAGCCCCAGCACTTCCACCGAATAGACCGCCAATCAGTGCAGGCCCATACTGTACAGGATCACCTATGAACTCACTCACATCATGGATGAAATTCTCTAGCATGTCATGAGATTCAAAAGGTTCTGGCCCGCGCTTCTTCATGAACATGTAGAGAGGATCATCCTTGACTGTAGCTGCCTTAGTGATGCGTTGGTCAAAGTCACTAGCTACAGAGCGTAACTGTTGCTCAATCTCGTCTTGGTGCTGGTAGGCCAAGTGCCCTGCGTTGCGGTCAAGGCCCAGCATCCGGCCAAAGGTTAGCGCAGTCCCTAATCGCCCCATGTCGATCAGCTCGCCAAACGTGCTCTGCTGGGGCGCTGTGGGGGCGCTGAGCGACGATCCGGCATCGGGCGCTATCTCGGCCCCAGACGGGATCGGGACGCCCCCAGAAACGCTAGCGTCAGCGGGAATCGGGACTGTAGCCTGCTGTGGCATTATTGCGCTGGAGCCTCCACCGGCGTCATCGTTTTGCCATCAGTCGTGTAGCCAATAACCTTGCCATCTTTCATAACCGCACGACCTTGAGAGGTCTTGGCTGGGGCAGCTTGAGTGGTCGATGCACCTGGAGCACTCCCACCAGCCCACCCCCACTTAAAGAAGTTCTGCAAGATATTAGTAGTCTCAGCTTTCCCAGTCTGCTCAGCTATGCTCTGAGCTTCCTTGAGGATGTCACCACCATGTAGATTCTTCTCCTGAACCGCCTTGCGGAAGGAGCTTATGGCATCATCGTACTTGCGGTTATTGTCAGGATTATTAGGTAGCGCCTTATACACTTCACCAATGATGCCGATCCCTTGACCAATCTGAGGGAATTGATCGCTATCCTTATACATCCTCCATACCTTAGCTCCATCAGCTTCAGTCATCTGACCTTTGGAGATTGGAGTAAGGATGTCATTGTTATAGTCCAGCACATCCCCCTTAGACATCCTATCAGCAAGGTTAAGTGAGGTAAGTGTGCTCCTATCCTCAAGCTCCCTACGCTTCTCCTGGCGCTCCTGTAAGCTGAGGCTCCGCTCCTCGTTACGCAACACACGCGCATTACGTTGCTCTTGAAATAGAGCAGTCTTGAGTTGATTGACTGCTCGTGAGCTAGCGTGCTCAGTCTGTGGTAGGTTCTCAATCTCAGCAATGGTCATAGGATGCTTAGGATCATAGATACGTGGTGAATACTTCTCAAGCACCTCCTCATCCTTATCCCGCTGCACCTTCTGGTGCATGTTCCACTGCCTAGCATCATCCTCCTGCATCTTCTCAGCCATTACATAGTTTGGCTTACCATCGGGAGTGACAATGCCATGAGACTTGAGCCAGTCACTATCTTGTAACGCACTCTCTCTAGCCTCATAATCAGGAGTCCCATCAGGATGCTTGAACTCAGGAGAGCTAAATGCTTCAGCTTTGATATTGAGAGCGTTATTAAGATTCCCAGCCTCTTCCTTCTCAGTAAGCGAATGGTCAGTATCAACTGCATGAGTGCGTAGCTGGTCTATCTCTTCAGCACTGAGCTTTGAGTGCTCTAGCTCATCTCCACCTGCACTAAGTTGCTTGATGGCATACTGCCTCGTAGCTGGATCACCACTGTTAATCTTAGCTAGAATAACCCCCTTCTCATACTTCTTATCCCATACCTGCATAAACTCATCAGCTTCAGCAGGAGTCATTGTGCCATGAGCTACGGAGGATTGAATCTGTAATCTCATCTGCTCACGATCAGTGGTGGGATCACCACCGCCCACCTTAGTAGTGATAGCCTTGTTGAGCTTATCTTCAGCTATGGTAGCGTTAGCCGCACGATCAGACTCAGTGATAATCGTAGCCTTACGAGCATTGAGCGTATGCTGTATCTCAACATCTTCCTGTTGGCGATATATGCCTAGCTCACGAGCTAGCTGGCGGTCAGTCTCATAAGGGGCTAGAGTGCTATCAAGCTGCTTCCTTGAGTTCTCATATACCTGCTGAGCCTGCTCAGCAGTGGTAGACTTGCGTAACGCATCATAGACCTGTAGCTTGGCTCTACCAAAGGCTATCTCAGCTTGCTTAGCCTTGAGCTGTCGATTGGCCTGAGCAATACCATACTCAACATCAGCCGCATGTGCAGCTAGCTGCTCACTCTCCTGCCCAAGATCAGCAACAGCTTCACCTGAGCTAGCAAACAGCCCAGGCTTAGCCTTTGGTTCGGCTACTGGTTCGACAGTCGGCAATCCAGGGATTTGTGGCACTATGCTGGCTCTCCTATAGCCTCTGGACTACCACTATCTGTAGCATAATCACCTGTATCCTGCCCAGACGCCCGCGACTTTGCAAACTGTGAAGCAGCCCCACTAATGCCCTTGAGGAACGCCCCAATCCCAGCTAGTCTACCTTTCCATGCAGCTAGCTTACCGTAGTAGCGATCAAGCGCAGCTTCCTCTGTACCAGCCTGATAAAGCTCCGCAGCCTGTCTACCACCCCTACCTGCTGTAGCTGCCATCATAAGGAGCGGTGAGCCTCGTGTGATGTCTACTCCAGCAGCGGCATAAGCTGTAGCCTGCCTACCCACCAGCGATGAATACCGCTGCTCACTCGCTACGATCTCATTGCGAGTGTTCTGGAGCGTGACATCAGCATTGTAGTCATAAGCCTTCTCAGCCTGTTTACCAGAAGCAATATCACCGCCCGCTGTGAGGATTGACGAAGCTATGCCAATCCCAAAGGCACCACCAGACATAGCTTGGTCTTGACTCATTTAGAAGAACCTCGCGTACATATGACAAGTCTCACCGTTCTTGCCCCAACACTTCATTGTGCCTTCATACTCAAAGCCTAAGTGCTCAAATAGTCGTGTAGAGATCATAACAGAACATGTAGCTTGCACACGCTTGAATCCACCCTCAATAGCCAACAAGGGTATAATGTCCTTAATCCTTCGATAACAGTCCCGTACATGGCTACGAAAGAATGGGGTTGGAAGCATCCATATCTCACCACGATTCCACTGACCGTTAACCACTCCACCAGCAAATACAGGTTCACCATCAGCTAGTAAGCAATAAGCTATGCTTCCCTCGGAGAAGTATGCCTTCTCTATATCCTCACGCTCAACATTAAGCTGCACTTGTGGAAGCAGCTTATCAAGATGATCCGAGTTGAGCCTTACTACTTGGTAGGTCATTAGTCTTGGTTATACTCCATCCTCAACACTATCCCACGTAGGGTAAAGGGGAATGGAGCGGACTGAGTGATGATAAAGGTTGATTTGTCAGTCCAGTTAGCATCCATATCACGAGTGACCTCTAGCGTGTTCAGCGTCCCAGATAGCGGTACGTTATAGCAACGCATCGGGGTAGGCGCTGGAGGTGCAGGAGTCTGGGTGAAGCCTAGTATTGCTCCCTCTAGGTTGGCCGTGATAGGAGTGCTATCAAAGACGTTGTGATAGCTACCTATAGAGTTAGGGGTTACATCAGCTAACGCTACTGTATGTGGAGTCTCCTGTAGGAACCCAGGGTCGCTGAACTGATAGCGTAGAGTCTCCAGTTGGCTGAGAAGCGGAGGGCTGGTTGCACCCTCAGGGTCAAGCGCAGTAGAGGTGAACATCGAGATTACGAGCGACGGCAGAGTACCAACTGCTACATATCCCGTATCAACCGTCTCACCAGGGTTAACTGGCCCACCGCGACTCGATGCTGTGAATGACCCATTGAACGTGTATTCGGCCACACAGAACTGGATAAGATCATCGTCTCCACCACCAAGGGTGTTGAGCGTCACCGTGTTGGCCCCAGCCTTGCAGCTCAACGCATAAGCCATCACAAGGAAAGTGTTATCACCCGTAGCAGCATTGTAGACCACTATCCAAGTGTTGCCTTGGCTATCGGTCACGACAGCGTTAGTACGCTGATACAATACCCCAGCCAGCACGAGTAGATTCCCAGACGTGTTAGGATATGGGAAAGCAACACTAGTCTCTGGTCCTTGAATGGAGGATAGTGCATAGGCTGCTAGCTGCACAAGGGGACGTGTAGGATTGGCAGAAGCTAGTCCAATAATGTTAGTGTGTAACGTAAGCGGCACTGCGGAGGATGTCGCAGTGTTGCTAAATGATCCACCACTCGATAATTGATCGTAAGTACCCAGTGTTCCTGAGTAAACTCCATCGTAGGTGAATCCATCTAGTTGACGTTGCGTGAATCCTGCTGTCACGCCTAGCGTAGTGGGATCAGCTACCGCGAATACCGCCGTGTAGACCAGCTCACCTGACGCAGCAGTGATCGAGCCACTACCAATTGAGCTTAATCCTGATTCATAGGCTGTGGATGCAAATGATACTTGATCTATTGGGTAAGTACCAGTAATTCCACTATACTCATCCACCGCTATCATCCATAACCCGAAGTGCTCAGACTCGTGGATAGTGAACTCGGTATCTCCAGCAGCTACATTAGGAGCTACAAAGGTAAGGAGTTGGAAATCACAGAATGTCTCACCACTTACATTGTCCACTTGTGATGGAGTAGTAATTGGGGCTAGCCAGATGTTTCCGTTACTGTCAGTAATGTAAGGAAGTCCATGAGCGTCAGTCACGTTCCTACGCATTCCTACTGACATAATCAGGCAGTTACCAGCACCCACACCGGGGTAAGTAAAGGTAATAGGAGTTCCAGGCCCACCTTCAGGAGCGTGATATGTAATCCCACCTACGTGAGCAATAGCCATTAGTGGCCCTCACTTTCTGGGCCGTAGGTGATGTCATACATGTGATCTAGGCTGGTGCCATATTGACCACCTATCGACTGATAGAGGGAGATAGTCACTCTACTGAGTTTCTGCTTCTGGCCACGAGTAGTGCTAGCTTGGCTGCTCAGCACAGGGTTGGTAGGCTGGATGGTCACAGTGTAGGGGATACCTATTGTGATCTTGGCACAGTAATAGTCAAAGGTGATACTATCACTAGTCACCACCGTGGGGGGTAGAATGAGCATAGCATCCCCCACCGCCGTCACGGTGTTGCCCAGCAGGTAGCTCATCCCCGTTACTTCATTAGTCACAGGCAGAGCCTCACCACCACCCGTGTATGTGCCAAACCCAGTTGTGTCCATACCCTGTAGTTGGAAGGTGCCCGCCACGGTATCGCTGTTGATGACGGTGTAGGCTTCCGTCTTGTCCTGATTGATCTGGGTCATGCCCAGTACGTCAGTGATCTGCACAAAGCTACCATTGGCAAATGTCTGCCCTGGTGCAGTCACAGTGGGTGGATTAGCGTTGGTAATGCCTGTGATAGCTACAGCAGGGCCAAGGTCAAGTGTCAAGCCAGCATGTACAAAGAATGCGTTAGAGAGCTGATTATAGAGTTGCTGAGGATAGAAGTATTCAACGTAGCGTACAGTGGCCCCGCTGACCAATCGGTTTACCACAATCACTACCATATCCTCTTCACTCTGCCCGCTGATGACCGCTACTGACTCGATGTCTCCGCCATTGACCGTTTGCATGTTGATGCGGAACCATGCGAATACCTGATCCTGACGGTTGAATACTAGACCGATAAGCTGCCCATCAGCACGCACAGCCCAGAATATCGGATAGGGTTCCACTTGGAATGCAGTCTGCACAACTCCACTACAAGACTCGCTATTCCCAAGCATGATTTGGCGGTTGAGCCGAGTGAGGTCATAGTTAGCCCATTGGTTGCTCACGAAGTCAAACACAAGGAACATGACCTGCTTAGTAGAGCGGGACACAAAGATTGCTGCATCTCCTACAAGCTGCGGCTGGAGTTGTGATACCCCCTGAGTAGATTGCTTCTGAGCATTGACGTTAGTTGGGCTAATTGAGGAGCCTGTGCTACCCGCTACCGACCACACTCCACTAGCTGTACCAAGGAGCAAGTTGTTAGGACTCCCTACCATACTGATGATCTGGTCAATCTGCGTGCTCAGAAGGGTGAACTGAATAGCGTAATCATCCTCAGTGGGATCAGCTATGAAGTCAGGGAAGTCCTCAATTACACTGCCGTTGAACTGGAGGGGATTGTTGTTACTACCACCTGTACAGAGTCGACCTTGATAGAATGTTCCGCAGGCGGGGTAGTCACCCGCGGTCGCGAATACTGGGATGACCTTCACCGCGAAGCCTCCACCAGCATAGGGAAGGTAGGCAGTGGAGACTACTGGGATAGTTGAGATTTGACCTGAGAATGAGTTTGAATTGTTGAGGGTGTAGACTCCAACTCCACCGGGGGTGCCACTTACTTGACCTGTGATAATTGTGCCTGCTGCCACACCCGGGAAGTATAGCCCCTGATCCCCATAGATATAGCCTGCGGTCACTGAGGTTACTATCAAGGTAACGCCTGAGATTGAGCCTTGGAAGATAGAACCAAACTCAGCGGGGATTAGGTTGTAGGCGAAGCCCCCTTGACCTGTCATGCTGGTGCCACTGACCACTAGCTGAGGGATATTGACCTGATAGGTTCCTGTTCCTCCTGTGCCTGAGAGGTAGGCTGTAATGATAGTGTTAGGCGACACGTTAGCGCCACTCACCTGCATACCTACAAGGATAGTTCCCGTCACGCTACCCACGTCTAGTATCGTCCCAGACACCGTGCTGGAGCCTCCATTGATTGAAGCTCCAAAGGTGGCTTGGTCACTACTCTGTAGCACAGGGGTAACATAGAACTCACCCTCGTTGATCTCAACCATCCCTGCACATTGGTTGATGTAGACACGATCACCATTGGCGAATGGCTTATCGGTAATCATCACCAAGGGGAAGGCTTGAGTGAGCTGGAGGATCGGTACACCTAAGCCTGAGAATCCTGTTGTGATTGTCTCTGATGTTCCCCGGTAGGCTGGGCTATTCACGCCAATCTGCACGCCGGGAGGCACAGTGCCATAAGTCCACACTGTAGGGCCGTGGCGTTCTACACAGGCTGGAGGGTAGTTAGGGTGGAATATCCACAGAGTGTCTGCGCTCTGAGTGCCACAGTCGAGGTTAAATAGATCAGCGTCAGTGTAGGGAGTGACCAATTCGAGTGGCGTGTTAGGGGCACTTAGTACCAATCCAAGTGTCCATGTGCCGGGTGCTGTAGGTTCCCAGATGCGGATAACACCAGCACTGAGTTCCAGTATAGCTCCTTGGGCTGTGGAGAATTGGAATGAGACTAAGCGTGAGTGAGCATTACCCTTAGTTGGCCCAGCAAAGTAAGTACCGGGCATCTTCTGTGCTCCACCCTCTACCAGTGGGAAGGCGTTCTCTAGCACACGACAAGCAGATTTGTACTTGGTTATATCTTCGCGATTATAAAGGAGTTCTGAGATTTCTCCCGCATTAAACGAATTAAAATAAGGGTAGATTTTAGGCATCAATCCCCCACTTGACATCGCGTTTTATTCCTGCTACGCTCATTCATTGGTCACTAGGAACCTACATACACCACACACCCTCTTACCGCGCATCTCACCTGTCGCTCTCCGTCTCTTGCATAGATCACACATAGTCCTACCAACTTTAGTGGTGACTAGCTTAGTGTTGTAGTTTACCTTGGTCATCATCCACCCCAGTCTCCACCACCCCAGCCGTAACCGTTCCAGTTGCCTGCATTGCGCCCTGCACGTAGCCATGAGGTTGAACCTGTCTCATCCTTCTGGAAGTCCATAGTCTCGTTCTGAGCTTCAGCAGAGTTAAGGGATTCAAGATACATCTGGTGCATCCCTTCAGCTTTCTGCTTGTCCTCAGTGATGGCAATGGCTAGTTCCTGAGCGAGCCTAAAGGCTAAGCAGTTCACAAACCCCGGTTGCAACGAGGTCATGTCTGTGATGAGACGGATGTAGTTGATGGCAGCAGGCACCGTCACAGTTTGACCATTTACTACTGCTTGACACCCTATGTAGTTAGTCAACACACACTGCTGGTAGATAATCTGCTGGCCCTCAGTGTTGTTAACTGTAACAGCCTCAACGATATAGTCAAACCCAGGCGGCCAGAATGGAGGGTTGAAGCGTTGGTAATATCCCGGCCACGGCCCCCAAGCCCACCATGAGCAGTCAGGGTCTTGACGCTTACGTGGGCGTACAAAGCGAAGGAAGTCACTAGGCAATGCCCATGCTGCTAGCCAGCCATAGAGAGGCACGTAGGGGAGCTGTGTGGTTGGGTCAATCAAGCGTTGCAAAGGTATACGTACCTTAGCAAACTTCCAGTCCCGCTCAGCCATTACCTCCTGAAAGATAGCATCCCAGACATTCAGTACTTTTTTGGCATTAGGTGTGTTCTCGTTGATGTCGGTAATATCACCACGCGCACCTATGCGGCCTAACGCGAGATTAGCGATGCTGGCGATGCTATAGTTCACGCTCTATGCTCCTGCTGCCCGCGAGTCTTCAGCAGCTTCCTCGGCTATCTTAGCCGCCAACAACCGCTCCTCTTCCTCATCATCGTTCTCTTGCTTAGTCTTGTTCATCAGCTTGTCAGTGGGATTGTGTTTGCTGCGCGTGTGCGTACCAATCTCGCTGAGCTTATAGAATGGCTCACCGCAGTCTTTGCAGAACCAGATACGCGCGTTAGTGTCGGATGCGTTAGCACGGTCAAACATGAACACCCAGCGCCCACCTAGAGTCTTGCCCTCAACTAGCTTCCGCTGATGCTTATCAGCTAGGTTAACATCTTTGAATGACTGCCGATCCCGCTCGTCATAGATGATGTTGACTATCTCATCTTTGACATATTGAATAGCGTTGTTACTCTCAAATGCCCAGTCGGTGAGTTTAGCCTGCAACACGTTCATTGGAATCTCCATGAAAGGGGGCAGCTTATGCCACCCCCTCCGGTTAAGGTTGGTTACTGCTCGCCACCAGTGCGCGGGCCAAAGTAGGCAACGATAGTGCCCAGCGTTGGGTTACTACCAGTCACGTCTGCGTAGAAGCGCAGGAACTCAAGCACAGCGAAAGCGTTAACAGGGATGTAGTAATGCGCCCCGTTGACCTGAAGCTGAGCTAGAGTAAGCAAGCGTGACGCGATTGGGTTGGGAGCACTACCCACCAACGCTGAGGAAGTAGCCGAAGTCACTACCTCAAAGTTAATGTTGGTGAGAGTGTTGAACGGTGAGGTAACGATGATGTGTAAGCCAATCTCGTAGCCACCAGCACCAGGGAACTCAGGCGGGAAGGTGTAACCCTTCTCGGTGAGTGATGGGAACTGAGGGAGCCACGGATAGGCTGCACCAGCGTTGGGTGCACCAAAGTCAAGTTCAAGGTTCGAGTATTGATCGCCACTGGCGCAGATTACATCACCAATGAGCGGAGGGTAGCCAGTTGCAGTGGTTGTGGTTACGGTCTGTGAGTAGTTCACAGTTGCCGTACCAGAGCCACCACCACCAGAAAGGATAGCCACAATGGTCACGTTCTGGTAAGTGTAGGCACCACCAGCGAGAGTGTAAGTCTGGCCGGGGATTACCTGACCTGTTGCGACAGTATAGGTCAAGGTTGTGCCTGACTGAGATACTCCAGTCAAGGCGTTAGCAGTTGAGGTAAGCGGCCCAGAGGTGGTGCTGCTACCATGAAGATATGCAAGTGCATCACTGTATGGCATCGGCAGCCTCCTTAGCTTACGATAGTCTCAGTGTTGAAGATTTTCTCAGTCATCAGGATGGGGATGTTCTGGAACTTGGATACCGAGCGTCCAAACACATCCGTTTCCTTAGAGCTGAAGTAGGTGTAGGCGTTGAGCTTCTGCGATACTGAGCGAATGTCAACCTGAGTGCACATCTGGCGATTCATCAGCAGCACAGTACCGGGAGCTTCACCCTTACCGGGCAGTTGGTTCTTGGCAGCAATAAAGATGTTCTCATCGAAGTTATTGCTGCTCAGGATGGTCGGGTTGATGTTGGCGATACGCTGCACGCAACGCTCATCATTAACCTGAAGACCCATACGCCAAGTGAGGTGGGTACGGAGCACCTGATACAACGAGTTCAGGTAAGGCCCACCATTGCTGGCAGAGGAGAGTTCCTTAGTCATCTCACCAAGGTCTTCAATGTTCATCCCACCAGGAGTGTTGGGCGGGAAGATACCGTAGACCTTCATGGGGCCGAGTTCAAGGAACCATGCCGAGGTCACACCACCAGTGGTAGCGCCGTTGTTCCACACGTTCGGGAGCCAAGAGGTGTCACCGTTGGGGTAGGATTCGAGGTTGTTGAAGCGGGTGGCTAGGCCGTTGAAGGAGCCAGGATCGAAGGCAATGTTGCCATAGAACAGGATCGCTTCCATGAACTGCTTGAAGCCCTCAACGTGGTTCATATCCTGATCCATGCGCCACATCATTGGGTCATTCTGAATCTTGTACAGTTCCTTATCAACTTCACTGTAGCCCTCGAAGAGAGCCATAGGGTCGTTGATGGGAGTGTTCTTCGCTGCTGTCGGTTGAACACCAGTGTTGAAGCGCCGAGTGTTCGGGACGGGCAGCGAGTCAGTGCGGGTTGCAACGTTGCTCAGGATTTGATTCGCTGGCACCATCGGGAGATAGCGAATGAGTGGACATACACGGTCAAGGACACGTGCGGCCATGACATACTTAGCCATAGCGTCTGTCGTAGAGTAGTTAATAATCACATCTTGGAGTGTACTGTACCCAAGTTGTGATACTTCAGTGGACATAGCCGAAGCTCCTGTAATGGTACATCAGCCAGCTAGATACGCGGGGGAGTAATGGGAGTATTAGGATACATACTCTTCATTAGAGTGTCTCTGTCACCCCTACCACCCTTATCAGCCACAGAGGTACTACCTGTGGGTGAGGTATCCTCGCCGGTTAGGGAAGCAAACTTGAGAATCAGCTTCTTCATGCTTAACTTTACTTTAGGTGGGGCATCAGCAAAGTCCGCGTCAAACGCTGTCCCAAGGTGCTTCTCATAGATTCGCTCAGCCAGTACCATGTTGGTATCAAACTTGTCGCCCAGTTCCGT
>Ga0265338_10001001_pt1 | contig 47438 bp, 35 predicted proteins | sample 42126metaG_FD_193579 | JGI IMG/M metagenome (GOLD analysis project Ga0265338, IMG submission 193579) | Rhizosphere microbial communities from Carex aquatilis grown in University of Washington, Seatle, WA, United States - 4-21-26 metaG | ecosystem: Host-associated > Plants > Roots > Rhizosphere...
GGGACTGAACTGGCGGACGCGTCGGGTGATGGCATGTGGCGGTGTTCCAAATCCGATGCAAGTTAGAGGATGGCCATAAACGTGACAAGCCTGTCCGGGCATTCCATTCTTGTAGCCGCAACCTTCAGGTTGCGATTCCCCGGTAGGGCGCGTCACTCCGTGCGCGCCGCCTTTAGCATTGTCCAAACCCGAACGATTCAACTGGTTTTATGGGGAGCACAGCCGCCCCGGCTGTAGTTCGGCGCGCACTCGCGATGAACCCTTCGCGGAAGGACAAACCAATCAGTGCACTCATCCCAATCCGCGACCGAATCTACTGCATCTGTGCCTGCCGCGATCTTCGTCGCGTCGCTGCCCTTGGCAGTGATCCTGTGGCTGTGAATTACCGGGGAATTTCAACAACGTTGGAAAGCCTGGTCAAATTAAAAAACGGAGGCCCGGCGCGCGAAATCACACAACTTTAGCATGCCAAACTAATTAGCTTGATACATGTTACAGCGTCACTAAAAATAATGTCCGTTAATTCCTCATTTAGATATGTGGCAATATTTTACAGGTAAACAGCCGCTCACGCTGACGGTTTTTGCCTGCGGGGCATTCGCCACCTACGTCATACTTGCCATAATCACCGGTCGTTGTCTCTATGCGGATGGCTCGTATTATCTGTTGCGGGTTTTGCAGGCAGGGACATTTACCGAGATGATCAGCAATCGCAGTTTTGCGGTTTATTTGTTCCAGCTTCCGGTCGTTGCCGCCATTAAACTGGGGATTACCAACATCCATTGGATGACGCTGGCTTTCGGGATCGGTTGTTTTTGTTCCTGGCCGGTGGCCATGCTGCTGTGTTACCGGATGGCGCCCCAGCATTTTTGGGTGGTGATGCTGGCCTGTGCCGCGGGGTATCTCAACGCGGCCTTTATGGCGGTGGGGGAGCACATTGTGGCCCATGCCTTCTTTTGGCCGGCTTTGTTTGCCATTTTGTTTGTCCGGCCTTTGAACCTGCCGGCGGCCGTAATTTTGTTGCTGACAGCTGGTTTGTTGATTCGGAGTTATGAATCGCTGTTATTTTTGGGACCGCCTTTGGTTGTATTGTTGGTCTGGCGCATGATTACCGGCAGGGAAACGCCGTGGCAACAGGTCGTGCTGGGAACAGCGGCCGTTTTTTTTGCCATGGCTGCGTACTTTGCCTGGGAAGGGGTGTGTCATCCAAGCGATCCAGGAAACTACGGGGCCTTCACGCAGGGGCCTTTAAGCGAGCTGCGATTCCCCACCTGGACAATTCAGATGAGCTATTTTTGGGGAGTCCTGATATTGGCGTTGAAGAGTCCCCAGGTTGTCCGCCTGCTTAGACAAAGAATCGGCTCGATTTTGCTGGGTTGTGCCGTGCTGCTCTGGGGCGGCTGGCCGTTGTTGGTTCCCGAGCAACTGAATCCCGTTGGCCAGTATGAATCAAGGTTTCTTGATTTATTGGTGCCCTTGGCGTTGATGCCGGCGGCGGTTTCACTGGCAATCAAACCTCAATGGCTTGCCGCGCAAAAACAGGATCTGGTCAGGCTGAGTGCATGCATGTTGATCGCCCAATCGCTTTGGCAGGTGTCCGCCACCTGGCAGTGGCAAGGCTACGTTCGCAATTGGAGGAACTTGTTAAGCACGCAAAAAGGTCCGATCGACCTGTCAAAAATTTACGGCAACCGGAATTCGGACGGCGGGCAGGCGCTTCGCTTCGACTGGCCGTGGGCCAACCCCTGCATGAGCCTGATGCTGGGACCGGACAAAGTGCAGGCGTTGATCATGCCCGGCAGGACCTTGCTGTGGCAGCCGTTCAATCCTCTGGAGCCACAGTCATTGCCCAACCTTCAACGATACGGCCTGGATTACACCCAATACATCGAAGCTCTTCAGCGACCAAAGGCAAAATGATGAACGATACTCACATTCAAAGCCAGGTCGGAAACCTTGGTGCCGTCATCCGCTGTCTGCGTCCTCATCAGTGGGCAAAAAACCTGATTGTCCTTGTGCCAGCTCTCGCTGGCCACAAACTCGGCGACGTGACGGTACTTCTTTTTGATGCGCGGGTTTTTGTCAGTTTTTGTCTTTGTGCGTCCGGGGCCTATGTCATCAACGATCTCTTGGACTTGGCAGCGGACCGGCAGCATCCACGCAAGAAAAATCGTCCGTTCGCCAAAGGGGAATTGTCACCAAGGTTTGGTTGGATCCTGGGGCCAGGCTTGTTGTTGGGAGGAATCATGCCGGCCATCTGGTTGTCCGGCAATTTTGCTGGGGTGATGATTTTGTACCTTGTGTTGACCAGCGGCTATTCGTTATGGGCGCGCAGAGTTGAATTGCTGGATGTGTTTTTTCTGGCCGGTCTTTATACCATACGCCTCGTGGCCGGCTATGTGGTCGGGATCGCTTATTCCGCTTGGTTGTTGATTTTTTCCATGTTCGTTTTTCTCAGCCTCGCACTTTTGAAGCGATATACGGAACTGGCGGAACAATCGTGTGGAACCGGCCGACCGATTGACAACGGCCGGGGGTACCGGTCGGAAGACCTGCAGCTGGTCGCTTCATTGGGAACAAGTTGCGGATATCTGGCCACTCTGGTGCTCGGGTTGTATGTTAACAGTCAACAAGTGCTGTTGCTCTACAAACAGCCCATGCTGCTGTTGCTGGTCTGTCCGCTGTGGCTTTACTGGATCAGCCGCGTCTGGTTGATTGCCCATCGGGGAGAAATGCATGACGATCCGGTCGTCTTCGCGCTTAAAGATCGCTGTAGTTACCTCATTGGATCGCTGATTTTGTTGGTGTTGTGGATGGCGACCATCAGGTAACAGACGCGAATGCCTTTCCGGAGGTCGCGGCGTCGCCGGTTTGATTAACTGTTGAGCGCGCGTTCCACGAGGGATTTTTCGCGTTCGCCGTAATTCAGCTTCAAGGCTTCGGCGCGCGCGGCGGGGGTCATTTTCTGCCAGGATTTTTGCAAGGCGTTAATGGTCTTGTCCTCGGCGGTCTTGCCTGCCAAGTCGGCCAGCTGGAATTCGAGAAACACCAGGCAGAGGGCGTCCTCCAACACACGCACCTCCGGGTCGTCGGGAAAGTTTTTCTTGAGGTTCAAATCCTGCACACGGCGGATCACGGCTTCCGGGTAGCCGGTCTCGCGCAGGATGTCGCCGGACTTGCGGGCGTGGAGTTTCTTGAGGTCCGCCCGCCATTGCAGATAGCCGGCGCGGGTCATGGGGTAGGACTGGCGCGGGATTTCCCAGCGGCAGAGGTGCTGGCAGCGCGCGGCCAGCCGCAGTTCCTCGGAGGCGTCCGGACAAAGCCGCAACACCCATTGGGTGAGCCGCTGCGCGTACAGCCACTCGCGGGGCCGGGCAATTCCGTCGGCCGCTTCCCGGTTCGGGTCACGCGAATTTTCGTCGTCGAACCGGCGCAGCGCGGCCTCGAAATGTTGGGAATTGGCGGGTTGAAATGATCCGGTCACGCGCGGAATTATTCCAGAAGCGGGTTGCGGCGCAAAGCGGATTTGCCGCCGGCGTCAGTAACGGATGGTTTCCCGGTAGCGTTTGGCCGACATGCCGGTGGTGCGCTTGAAGGCGATGCAGAAACTGTTGATGCTCTGGTAGCCGCACATTTTGGCGAGGGTTTCAATCTTGTTGGAGGATTCCCCGAGCAGTTTTTTGGCGCGTTCGATGCGGACGCGCTGCAATTCCTGTCCGGGCGTGCGGCCGACATGTTCCAGGAATGCCTTGTGCATGCCCCGCCGTGACATGGCGGCAACGGTGACCAGGTCCTTGACGCAGATGGGTTCGTGGCTGTGTTCCCACATGTAACGCAGGCTTTTGGCGACGCCCTTGTGCTTGATGGCCAGGATGTCGCTGCTGCGGCGCACCACCACGCCCTTGGCGGGAATCCGGATGGGCTCCTTGGGCGCCGGTTTCCCGCTCATCAGGTGGTCGAGCAATTCGGCGCCGCGGTACCCCAGGGTTTCCAGGTTGGTGTCCACGCTGGTTATCGGAATATGCATGGCATCCGGTGCCAGCAGATAGTTTTCGGCGCCCACGATTGCGACCTGCTCAGGGATGGTGATACCGATGCTTTCGCAGGATTCCAGGACGTCGAGCGCCTGCTGGTCATTGGCCGCAAAAACCGCCAGCGGCTTGGGCGCATGTTTCATTTCCCCGACCAGCCATTTGCGTTTCCGCTTCCATTCCTCGCGACCGGGGGCATAGGCCGGTGACTGATGCCAGCGCAGCCAGGAGCAGTCATGGCCGGACTTTTTCAGCGCGTTGATGAATCCCTGGCCGCGCTCCTCGTAAGACCAGTTGTCGCCGTCACTGTAGAACATGAAGTTGCCAAACCCCCGGGAAAGGAAATGGTCGGCGACGAGCTGAGCCGCGTGCGCATGGTCTTCCAGCACGCGGGGAAATTTCAATTGCGGCCGGCGCAGGCTGAAATCCACCGTGGGTTTTTTGGTGGCAATTACGAATTCAGCAAGATCATCACCGGCCCCCAGCCACGCCAGAATGCCATCGCCTTCCCAGCCCCAGGGAATGACCTTTTCCCTGGCCAAATCGGCGTACAAATGCCAGCCATGCTCCTGGGCGTATTTTTCAATTCCCTCATGAAGATGGTAATCGTACCACCCCAACGCCAGCAGGACGCGTTTCTGTTTTTTGGGCATGAATTGATCCGAACATAAAACAGGGAGGCATTTATTTCAAGAAATTTTACATCCCGGTGCACATTTATCAAACGTGCGCGATACCGTGAAGGCGCGTGAACACCGGCCGATGGCAATTCTATTTTGAACGGAGCACGAGCCGTTGCGGACGGTGCTCAATGCTCATGGTGACAGCCGCATCCCGAACCGCACGAGCCTTCCTCCAAATCGGCTTCGGTCGGAACCCGCCCGAGTTCGAGGGTCTTGGAGATGGATTTCTGGATTAGATGCTGGATCTCGTGCAATTCCTCCTGCGCGTCGAGAAAACCGCGGGCGACGATGTTCTTCATCAGGGCATCGCGATGTTTTTCGAACTCGGCAATCTCGACGCTTTCGAGGGTCTTCGACTGGGCCTGCTTTTCTTGGAGGGCCTGTCCCTTGGTCATGACCGTCTCGTATTGGCCGCGCGCGGCGTCGTCCGAAAGGAAGGCATCAATCCGTTTGCGGATGGAAATCATTTCCGGCTGGTCCACAATGGTCTGGCACAGCTCCCGGGTCTTGTCTTCGATTTTTGTGGGCATAAATATAATTGGCGCCCACAATAAATCACAGGTCGAATCGGAAAGCAATTGGTTTGACACCGTTAGCAGAAACCGTTAAATCCCCGCTCATCCATTATGCAACCAATTCATCTCGCCTGGGTTGATTACACCGTTCTTCTGGCTTACGTCGCGTTTGTTATTGGCATTGGCTGGACGCTGGCGCGGTACATGAAGACGTCATCGGACTTCCTGATTTCCGCCCGCTCCATCCCCACCTGGGTGACCGGTCTGGCCTTTATTTCGGCCAATCTCGGCGCGTTGGAACTGGTCGGCATGGCCGCCAGCGGCGCAAAATACGGCATTGCCACCGCACATTTCTATTGGGTGGGCGCCATCCCGGCGATGATCTTCCTCGCCGTGTTCATGATGCCATTTTACTACGGCTCCAAGGCGCGGTCGGTGCCCGAATATCTGCAAATGCGGTTTAACAAACCGGTGATGGGATTGAATGCCATTGGATTCGCCGTCATGACGGTGTTTGCCTCCGGCATTTCCATGAATGCGCTGGCCAAGCTGCTGAACCAGCTTTTGGGCTGGAATTATCACGTGGCCCTGTTCGTCTGCTCCGGTGTGGTGCTGGTTTACGTTTTGAAAGGTGGATTGACGTCGGCGATTTACACCGAGGTGCTGCAATTCTTCATGATCGTCCTCGGCTTCGCGCCGGTGGTTTATCTCGCTTTGAAAGACGTGGGCGGCTGGAGCGCCATGACCGACAAACTTCACGCCGTTGCGCAAAATCCAATGGCGCTGGATTTGAACACCAAATCGTTCGCGCCAGATGCCTGGACCAGCGCGTGGAAGCCGTTGCTCGGCGGGCCGTCTGCCAATCCGATGGGCGTAGACATATTCGCCATCGTGTTCGGCCTCGGCTTCGTGCTGTCCTTTGGTTACTGGTGCACCAACTTCCTCGTGGTCCAGCGCGCGATGGCGGCAAAAAATATGAATGCTGCGCGCAATACTCCCATTGTTGCCGCCATTCCCAAGATGCTGTTTCCCGCGCTGGTGATTCTGCCCGGCATGCTGGCCGTGGCCCTGACTTCGTTGCCGGACAAAAATTATCGCATCCCACCGCCAATCATCGCGCCGGAAGCCTATACGCAAGCCGTGGCCGCCGTGAAAAATGCAAATCCCGCCGATGCCGTTGCCGGCGTAAAGGCCGTGGGCGACGCACTCGGCAAAAAGGTGAACGCGGAAAAAATCACCGCGCTCATCGCCGCGAACGCAGCAACCAAGATGTCCGATGATCAGATCAAGCAGGGGATTTACAATGACGTTGCCGAATACGACTACGATAGCGTCATCTTCTCGCTGGTGAAAAAGTATTGTCCGCCCGGCCTGCTCGGTTTGGCCCTCACCGCGTTGCTGGCGTCATTCATGTCCGGCATGGCCGGCAATGTGACCGCCTTCAACACGGTTTGGACGTACAACCTCTATCAGGCTTTTTTTGTGCCGAATAAAAGCGACGAGCATTATTTCTGGATGGGCAAGTTCATCACCGTTGTCGGCATTGGTTTGAGCATCATTTGCGCCTATTTCGCCCGGCAATACAACAATGCCATGGACGTCATCCAGCTGGTATTCGCCTTCGTGAGCGCACCGGTGTTCGGAACTTTCCTGCTGGGCATGTTCTGGAAGCGGACCACGAGCATTGGCGCATTTACCGGTCTATTCGGCGGCATGGCCGGTGCGGCTCTTTTCCATGCGCTGACCATCGCCCAAAACAATGTGCCTGGGGTAAAGGGCGGTTACCTCGGGGTGAAGATCGTATTCCCCAGCGAGATGGCCCAGAATTTCTGGCTCGCGACCTTTGCCTTCTTGGTTTGTTTCGGGCTCACACTGTTCATCTCGCTGGCCACTCAGCGCACCAAGAACGACGAGCAGTTGAAAGGCCTCGTTTATTCGCTCACGCCTAAAATCGTGGACCATAATGTGCCCGTCTGGCAGCGACCCGCCGTTGCCGGTATCGTGCTGCTCATCGGCTGTGTCATTCTGAACTATATTTTCTGGTGAACCGCACAAACAACTGAAAGGAAAACAATTTTATGGGACTCGACATCCGCTGGCCAATCGGCCTCATGTTCACGCTGCTTGGGGCGCTGCTCGCCGGTTTTGGCTTGGCCAACCAATCGGCGTCGTTCTCCCACGCGGGAGGCAGCGACATCAACATCAACCTGGTTTGGGGCCTGGTCCTGCTTGTGTTTGGCGTGTTGATGCTGGCGGGCGCCGTGCGCGGCGGCAAAACACCGCCTTCTGCCTGAAGCGCAAGTTGAAGACGCAGGATGGAGGAGGATTAGCCTGCTCCCTGTTCCCTGTTCCCGTTTCAATCCCCCATTTTCGTTAAGAATTTACTATGACGCTCCAGGAACTCACCGCTTACACGGCGGCCGAATTTCAGAAAATCCACGGCCACCCGCCACGCTGGATTGTGGCCGCGCCCGGCCGGGTCAACATCATCGGTGAACACACCGATTATAATGATGGCTTTGTTTTCCCAATGGCGATTGAGCGTTATACCGTCATCGCCGCCGGCCGGCCGGCCGGGGACACAAAACAAATCCGGCTTCAATCCACCCACGGCGGCCCGCCGGTCACCATTGATCTCACCCAGCCGCTTAAGCCGCTTCCGAAAGGCAGCTGGGCGAACTATCCCGCCGGCGTCATCGCTGGTTTTCTCGCGCGGGGACAGGACACTGGCGGTTTCGACGCCCTGATCCACTCGAACGTGCCGCTGGGCGGCGGCCTTTCCAGCAGCGCCTCGCTCGAAGTGGCCACGGCGACGCTGCTTGAAACCATCACCGGCAAAAAAATGGACCCGGTCGAAAAAGCGCTGCTCTGTCAGAAGGCCGAGCATGACTTCGCCGGAATGCCTTGCGGCATCATGGACCAGTTCATTTCTGTGATGGGCCGGGAAAACCACATCCTGCTCCTCGACTGCCGTTCGCGGAAGCCGGAACTGGTGCCGATGACCGACACCTCCGTCGCCGTGCTCATCATCAACACCAACGTAAAACATGAGCTGACCGGCAGCGAATATCCCACACGCCGCAAACAGTGCGAAACTGCCGCCAAAATTCTCGGCGTGCCGTCCTTGCGCGACGCCTCGCCGGAAGCGCTCGAACTGGCCCGGAGCCGGATGGACAAGGTTGTTTATAACCGCGCACGTCATGTTATCGGTGAAATCGAACGCACCGTCCATGCCGCCGAGGGCGTGCGCGCCTCCAACTGGCCGGCGGTGGGGCAGCTCATGTATGCCAGCCATGCCTCGCTGCGCGATGATTACGAGGTGAGCTGCCCGGAACTGGATGCCGTCGTGGAGATTGCCGAATCCATCGGGTTCAAAGGCGGAATGATCGGCTGCCGCATGACCGGCGGCGGGTTTGGTGGCTGCGCGGTGGCCCTGGTGAAGAGCGATGCCGTGGAGGCCATCTCCAAAAGGATCGCCGCCGATTACAAAAGGAAAACCGGTATTGAAGCGACGATTTTTGTTTCACGTCCAGCGACGGGCGCGACAGTTATCAAAGCCTGAAAGCTCCACATCCGGCTGCTGCTGCGAGCAAGGATTGAAACTGCAGCCTATGCCCGGGTTAACACGGGTTTCGACCCAAATCATCTGCCAAACCAGGTGTATTTGTATCCGTCCGGCGGATCATAGAAGACCGGCAACCCGTCTGTTCCATTGGTGCCATTCCAATAAATCGAAATGAAATCGACGTGCCCGTCAACGAAGCCCATCACATTTTTGGCATCGTTAAACTGGTCTGGTTGCCTTCGATCATGGGCGCTCAAGCCGATGGCCGCCGAAAGTTCGGCCACCAATACGAGGCGCGATGGGTCGCGCACCGAGGCAAATGGCTTGGCCGACATGCGGGTCTCGGCATCGTCCGCTTCACCATTAAAAAAATAACTCGAATGATACGTCTTTTCCAGATGGCAAAAGCCGGTCCCGGTCACGTTTTGGAAAAGGAAAAAATCCTGAATGGCAGGCATCGTGCAATCGAAGTCGTCCGCCGGGCAAACGAACACGGCATCATTCGTATTCGAACCGTTCCGTGAGAGATACGGCCCGATGCTTTGTTTGTAGGTGAAATAAATGGCTTCCCGGTTGGTGATGGCCCGGATGGAATCGGCGTGATCATCCACATACAGGAGCAGGGCCAGATTGATCTGGTGAACATTGTTGGCGCAGACGCTTCTCCGGGCCGTGGCTTTGGCATGGCTGAGAACCGGCAGCAGCAGTGCCGCCAGAATCGCGATGATGGCGATGACGGTAAGCAATTCCACCAAAGTGAATGCGCGTTTCATGTCCGCCACCATCCTTTCCCCGGCAAAGACCGCAGAGTTCAGTCGCCCAGACAGGTGCCCACGCGCCGGGCGGTTTCCACCCACGAATGATCGGGAGGGACGGTTTTGCGCTTACCGGCGACCTTGGCCAGCGGCACGGGTTCTGTGCCATCACCCCGCGCCGCCACCATCATGCCGAACACGCCGTCGTTGATCAAATCAACGCACGCGCTGCCCAGCCGGGTGGCCAGCAGGCGGTCCGCCGCCGACGGTATGCCGCCGCGCTGCACGTAGCCAAGGATGGTCACGCGCGATTCGAGTTGTGTGAGTTCCTCGAGTTGCTTGGCCAGTCGCAGCGTGTTGCCCTGGTGCCGGACTTCGACCGTGGCGAGTTCCACCTTGGCTTCCTTCTTGTCGTGGAGCGTGCGGGCGCGTTCCAGCTTCTTTTCCGCCGCGACGAGGGCCCGCGCATCGTCGCGGCTCATCGCGCCTTCGGCCACGGCCACGATGCTGAAATTGGTGCCGTGCTTGCTGCGACGGCAGATGGCCTCGGCGATTCTTTCGACGTCGTAGGGCATTTCCGGGATTAAAATCACATCCGCTCCGCCGGCGATGCCCGCGCCCAGCGACAGCCAGCCGGCGCGATGGCCCATGATTTCGGCGACGACGATGCGATGGTGACTGTGCGCCGTGCTGTGCAACCGGTCAATGGTCTCGGTGGCAATGTCCATCGCGGTGGCAAAGCCGAAGGTCGCATCGGTCATGGCCACGTCGTTGTCAATGGTTTTGGGCAACGTGATGATGTTGAGACCCGCCTGCTGGAGACGCAGGGCGTTCTTTTGGGTGCCACCGCCGCCGAGGCAAACGAGCGCGTTGAGGCCGTATCGCTCGTAGTTCTCGACAATCACACTGGTCATGTCGCGGGTGCGACCGTCAATCACCATGCGATGCGGTTTGTCACGGCTGGTGCCGAGGATGGTGCCCCCGACGGTGAGGATTCCGGAGAGCGTTGATTTGTCGAGCTTCAGTTTGTGATCTTCCACGAGGCCCCGGAAGCCGTCGCGAAAGCCGATGATCTCCATGCCATAATAACCGAGCGCGGTTTTGCCGACGCCGCGAATGGCAGCGTTCAGTCCGGGGCTGTCGCCGCCTGCCGTCAAAATGCCGATACGTTTGGTCTTGGCCATGTCTCCGCCACTTTCAATCCGCAAAAAGCGGTGGTTTGTCCAGAACAACTTTTAGCAATTATCAAATTTGTTGGGGAGCACGTCGGCCTCGGGCGCCGCTGGATGCGCCTCGCGTCCAGCTGTTTTAGCTATCGAACAGCCATAATTCGCCGGACATTTTCCAGGCATCCAGTGTTTTCCGCGAGGGCGCGGAAAACTGCGCCCGATGCGGGCGCGCTCCCCGTGTCAGTTTCGGCTTCCAGCATCAAATCAGCGAATCCGGATTCAGCCGCTGCGTTCCTGGCGTTCCCGGACGTTTGCGCATCAACGCCAAACCGATGAGGCAAGCCATCCACGTCGGGACGGCCATCGCCGCACCGATTTTGAACGCCTGGTCTTTGTAAGCCAGCCGGACATGGTGTGTCCCGGTTGGAACTTGAACCGCCTGGAATGCGTGGTTCGCCCGCAACAACGGTACCGGCACGTTGTCGACAAATGCGCTCCAGGCATGATAATAGGTTTGAGAGACGACCACAAACGTCGCCCCTGCCGCCTCGACGTCCGCGTCCACCTGCTGTGGGCCAAAATGCGGGTTGAGGATGCGTGCATTGGTTGAGTTGGTAACGACCACGAGGGATTTTTCCGACGACGGGAGATAAACCGTCCTGTTCCCGTCAAAGCCGGGTTGCGCCAGCGCCGGCAGCGTTTCCGCGTCGTCGAGGAAAACAGGTTTTTGTCCGGCGGTCACGAGCGGCATAAAACTATTGCGCGATTGCCAGCGAAAAATCTGGTCTCCCACCGTGATTTGCGAAACGCCCAAAAAATCTTCCAACGAAGGAAAGTCGGCATTGGTTGCGCCATAAAGCAACGACAACACGTCGTCGATTTCGCGCGGGGTCAGCGAGAAAAACCCGTCCACTTTGGGCACTGCATCCAGGAGGTTGACATCGGCGCAATAGCCCGCCCTTTTGGCGAGAAAATTATTCCGGGGGTCGGCCAGCGAGAAGTTAATGAGCTGCATTGCTGAGGCCGGCGAAATCATCGCGCGCGAACCGCCCAGTTCCGGCTGCGGCCGCATTGCCAGTTCCGTGCGCGCGAGACCGGGCTGAAACACGCTGGGAGGCACCGCCGGGTTTTGCGCCGGTTCATGGGTGAACACGTCAAGCCATGCGAAGAAAATGAACAACAAAGGCGCGACACGGAACAGTCTGGATTCGGTTTTGTAAACCAGCACAAAGAGAGTGGTGCCGGTCAAAACCAAAAAAACTGCGCGCGACAATCCGTTGGTCAGGGCCATGTGCGGTTCGCCGCCCGGCAGCGGCGCCAGTTGCGTCCACAACACAATACCGGCAAGCAGCAATAGAATCATCAGGCCGGCTGGAAGCAGCAGCCGTTTTATTTTTGGCAGATTCGCCAGCGCGAAGGCGGCCAGCAGCGGTGCGGCGAACATGATGACCAGCGTGAATTTGACCGGGTAAGTCACAAAGCTGAGGAGGGGAATCCATTTTCGCAATGCGGGATAGATGGGCGTATGGTCGCCCAGCGCGCAGGCGAAGGCCGCTGCCACCGCAACACCGAGAAGCCAGACTCGTGATTTGCGCACGGAAACCAGCGCCAGCGCCGCGAGCCAGAGTGTGCCGAGGCCGAGATAATAAGACGATGTCCAGTATTGACCCGGTTGAAAAAAAATTCCCTCGGTGCGCGTGGTGCCGAAAGCCATCGGCACGAAAAAATTGACCCAGCCCCAGCCGGGCATGGACCAGCGCGTGTCCGCGTAACCGGCGCCCCGCTGCGAATGCGCGACGAGATCCAGAAACGGCAACAGTTGCGCCGCCGCCAACAGGAACACCAGCAGCACGATGAGGGGAAATCGCCAGAGTATCGTGCCACGCGATGGCCGTGACAAACCTGTCGGAGAAAATATCGGCGACGCGTCGTCGCTGCCGCCGGTGATGAATTGTTGGATCCAGAGCGCCAGCAACAGGGTCCAGGTGAAGAAAATGATTTCCGGACCGCCGGCGAGCATTTGCAGAGCCCCGGTCAATGCGGCCAGGAAAATGGCCTTGCCGCCTTCACGCCACGCCGGTTCGACGGCCAGCACCACCCAAGGCGCCCAAGCCAGGGTCGCAATGTGGCTTGGCCACATGAGCAGATTGAGCGTCAGGCCGTTGAAGGTGAAGGCAACACCAGCAAATGCCGCTGCGAAAGGGCTGTCCGTCCACCGTCGCGCCAGGAAAAACATGCCGCAGCCGGCGAACCACAAATGCAGGAGGCAGAAAAGTCCCAGCGACCATTGCAGCGGCAACAGGAGGTAAACCAGCGCGGGTGGGTAAAGCGGCATCGTGTTCCATTGCGCGAGGAACGGCGTGCCACAACAGTTGTACGGATCCCAGAACGGCAGTTCGCCATGCAGGAAACATTGCTGTTGGAAATGGGCGAGGGGATATGCAAAAAAACCGTAATCGCGCGCCACGAACGTCTCCAAGCCGAGCAGAACCTGTGGAAACGCGGCAAAAATCAGCATCGCCAGCAACAGGGCAAACCGCCCCGGCGTGAACCAGACGTCCAAACAATCCCCGGACGTTTCCCTCATGGATTTTGGTTGTGGCATGGACAGTTGTGGCGGCCAGTTTATTGGGTAAGTGAAATCGGCGGCAAGTATTCACCGATGAATTCGCGTTTCCACCAGGCGCCCGTATTCTGCCGTTCGGCCATGCTGGTGAAGTGATATTCATAGCATTCGGCCCGAACATAGCGGGGTGGGTGGGTCGGGAAGGGATTTTTGTCCAGCAAGACCAGGACTGCGGGCGAACCCTGTAGCAGACGCAGACAGAAATTTCCGATCCATGGATTCTGCTGGTAATCGCCGAGGGCGGCAAACCACATTTGCCAGTCGAGTCGCGGCTGATGCGGCGCGACAAAGGGCGGCCGCCGGTTCACGTCGCCGGGTTTGTATTTGAATTCATATGCCTTCCAGATTGTTCCGTCGTCGCTGCCTTCGACGATGATTTCGCGCCGGCCGGTGGTCATCACGGCAAACAAGCCGTAGCTGTTGAAGGTGCGCAGCGGCGAGAGCCAGATGTCCGCTGCGGCGGCCGGCAACAAATAAACGGGTCGTGCGCCGAACATCACGGCGACTTGAAAGAGATAAATGGCAATTACCACGACCGAGAGCGGGACGAGGACGGTGCGGGGCCATCGCCAACGAGTGGCAGATGAAGCTTGACGAATGGCAGGTGCGAAACGCTGGCGGAGTTTGAGCGGCATCAATATGTTCAGTACAAAGTCATCGAACAGCAGCAGGCACAGCGCCAGGGTCAGATAGTTGAAAAAGGTGTAGTTGCCGGTCAAGAGAATCAGGACTTGCAGAAATGCGATGGCGGTTGCCCCGCAAAACCGGAGCCGGCGCGGCGCAAAAATCAGAAATGGCGCGCCAATTTCGATGCCCATCACCAGAGCGCAGGAAAACTTTTGAAACCAGACCGGCAGTTCGTACGCGTACCAGCCGATCCAGGTTGGGAGCGGCTGGGTTTGGTAATGAAAGCTGACGGCGGTCAGGTTATGCCAGTTAGGATCACCACTCAGAAGCTTCACGCAGCCGGAGGAAAACATGAGTTTAAACAACAGAAGCCAGAAGAGCCAGACAATGGTTCGGGGCAGCGGAGTTTCCCGGGCGGAACCCGGCCACAACCGCAGCGGCGCGAGAAAAATGGCCAGGAACCCGGTTTCGAGTAGCAGGTTATCCCACTGATAGCCAAGGAAATCGCGTCCGACCGTCACCAGCGAAAGATATAATAGCCACGACAAAGCCAGACACGGCGCGGGAGCGATTCCGAAGATTAACAACACGGCCAGCGCCGACCCGGCAGCACATTGAAAATGGAGGAACCCATCGGATGCGTTGAACCAGCACAGCGTTGGCAACATATGGTAACGTTCCCAGCCGATGCCCTGGGCGTCGCATTGTTGATGCACGCTGGCCATGAACTCGTCGGCCGGCAGGATGCCGCGGTGGCCGATCAGGCCGTCGATTTGTGTCCAGAGCGACAAAAACGCGATAAGATAAATCACGCCCAGTCCGCGCAAAAAAAACCAGCGCGTTAGATAATATGTCGGCGGCTCGACCCGCCGGCCCCAGCACCAACGCGTGAGCGTGGAGAAAAACGTCCGGTTCTCCGCCACCAGACGATAGGCCCATTCCGTGAGATTCGCAAAACCCGGCGATTTCTGATAAACATTCAATGGCCACCGCTGGTTGGCATTTTGCGCGAGCGCGCGAAAGACGGCTTCGGCGCCGCAATACACCACGCCGTCCGGTGCGATGAGTTGGACGGCGGTTTCGAATTGCTTGGCTGGGATCTCCGGAAATCGGGCAACGACCTGCGGTTCCTGGGCCGGCAGGTAATCCACGGCGTCGCCGGTCGTTTGCTGCCAGCGCCGGACCCAGAACCTGCAAAAATTACAATCACCGTCGAAGACCAGCAGGGGCCGGGGCGGCGGTGTGGCGACGTGGATGTCGCTTTTCATCGCCTGATATTTACCGTGTAACCGGTCCCAATCGCCATCGTAATCTTAAGAACAGGATCAAGATTATGAGACGGGCAATTGACGCTTTGACCGCGAGGTCTTACGCTGGTTTGGATAATTTATGAGCCAATTGCAGGAATCACTGGTTGAATTGATACGGCGCACCTCGGCGGAAATCCCCGACGATGTGAACCAGGCCGTTCTCGCGTCGCTGGAGCAGGAAAAGAAGGGGACGATTGCCGAATCGGCGCTGAAGATCATCGATCAGAACATCCAGCTGGCCAAGCGCAAGTCGCAGCCGATCTGCCAGGATACCGGCAGCATCCTGTTTTACGTGGACTGCCCGGTGGGCTTTGACCAGATCACGTTTGAGGAAACGGCGAAGGAGGCGGTGAAGCTGGCGACCAAAAAGGGTTATCTCCGCCAGAATTCCGTGGACTCGCTCACGGGGGTGAACGACGGTACGAACGTCGGGCCGGGCGCCCCCACGTTTCATTTTCACCAGCACCGTTCGCCGGAACTCAGCGTGCGGCTGGTGCTCAAGGGTGGTGGTTGCGAAAATGTCGGTGCGCAATACTCGCTGCCGAACGAGAAACTCCAGGCGAACCGTGACCTCGACGGCTGTCGTAAGGTCATTCTGGACGCGGTGCTGCAGGCGCAGGGGAAGGGCTGCGGACCGGGCATTCTGGGCGTATGCATCGGTGGCGACCGCGCGACCAGCTACGAGATGAGCAAGACGCAATTTTTGAGGCTGATACCCGACCGGAACCCGAATCCGAAGCTCGATGAACTCGAGCAGGACATTTTGAAGACGGCCAACGAACTTGGCATCGGCCCCATGGGTTTCGGCGGCAAGACGACGTTGCTGGGTGTGAAAATCTGCGCGGCCAACCGTCTGCCGGCGTCATATTTCGTCAGCATCAGCTACATGTGCTGGGCGTATCGCCGCCAGGGCGTGATGCTGGAGGCGGAGGGGAAGATTGGGAAGTGGCTGTATTAATTCGCCGGCGGAACGAGCTGGGTTGAAGGCAGATTGGTCTGATAGAGATCGATTTCCTTTTGGATCGCGTCGACCAACGCGGCGCTGGATTGGGACTTGGCCAGAGGCAAAGCTTGTCGGGCCGTCTTAATCGCCTCAGGAAACCGGCCAGCCCCGGCATAAGCCACCGCCAGAGTATTAAGGATGATGGGATTAGCGTCGCCGGCCAGTTGATTTGCCTGTTCCGCCAGTTTGATGGCCTGGGCATCATTTCGCAGGCTGGCGTTCGAAGCGGTTGCCAGCACCCAGGCCAGATTATTTTGGGCTTCGACATTCAGGGGCTGGAACTCCAGGACTTTTTGATAACTAGCAATGGCCTTCTCCGTCTGTCCCGTTTGGAAATAAATTTTGCCGAGTTGAAGTTCGGCCTCGGCGAAGTTGGGCCTGGATTCCAACGCCATCTCAAACTGGTTGGCGGCTTCGTTGATTTGTCCCTTTTGCAGGAAGGCGTTGCCGAGGTTGTAGCGGGAGGCGGCAAACCCGGGGTTTATGGCCAGCGCTTTCTGACATTGGACAATGGCCTCATCCACGCGTCCTTTCTGGAGCAGCGCGTTGCCCAGATTGTTATGGCCCTCCACAAAATCGGGACTGAGTTCCAGCGTTTTTTGACATTGAACAATGGCCTCGTCCACCCGGCCCACCTGCAAAAGAGCATTGCCGAGACTGTAATGGCAGAGTGCGGAAGCGGGGTCGAGTTTTACGGCCTGTTGATATTGAATAATCGCGGCATCCAGCTGACCCTTTTGCAGCAATGCGTTGCCGAGGTTGTTGTGGACCTCGGCAAAGCTTGGAGCGATTGCGAGTGCCTGCTGGTATTGGACCACCGCGTCGTCCAGCCGGCCTTTTTGAAACAGGGCATTGCCCAGGTTGTTGCGGGCTTCCATAAAATCGGGATTAAGTTCCAGAGCCCGCCGGCACTGGATGATGGCCTCGTCCAGCCGGCCTTTTTGCAGGAGCGCTTTTCCGAGGCTGTAGTGGAACGTGGCCAGGTCCGGCTTGAGTTCCACACCCTGCTGGTATTGAACAATCGCTTCATCAACGCGTCCGATCTGGAGCAGGACATTGCCGAGATTGTTGTGGGCCTGGGCAAGCGCCGGATTCAACTCCAGCGCCTTTCGGAAATGGGCAGCCGCTTCATCGGCGCGGCCGTTTTGAAGCAGGGCATTGCCGAGGTCGTTGTGGCTCCGGGCGAAGGCGGGGTTTAATTCCAGCGCCTTTTGAAAGTGAACGATCGCATCGTCCACCCGACCTTGAGCAAGCAGGGCATCGCCCAGATTGTTCCGGACAACGACATTATCGGCGGTGCAGTTGAGCGCATGAGACCAAAGCGTTTCGCTGTTACGCCAAAAAGCGGTCTGCCGGTGCGCGAGGATCATCAAGCTCGCCAGCGTGATTATTGACAGGCCGCCGAGCAAGAGGTGGCGGTGGCGCCACCCGGAGCAAAATTCGGCCGCCGCCCACGCCAACAGCAAATACAGGCCAATTTGGGGCAGGTAAGCATAGCGGTCCGCGTGGGCGTAGTGGGAGATCTGAACAATACCGATGACCGGAATCAGCATCCCCAAATACCACAACCAGCCTACGATGAGATACGGACGGGTTTTGCGGAACGCAAAGGCGGCTGACGAGATGGCCAGCAACAAACCGAGTGCGCCGGCCCATTCCCAAAATGGCAGGGCGTTGGTGGGATTGGGATAATAGCACGCCAGCCGTGCTGGATGGATCATCTGCCAAAGATAAATGACGCAGGAAACCAGGGCGTTTTCCATTCGCAACGCAAAAGGCAGCCGGTCACCGGCATTCAGTTCTTCCGGAACCAGGGCGGTCGCCACACAAGATGCCATTGCCAGCAAAAGTAGGGGGATTTTTTCGACAATCAGCCGGCGCAAGATCTGGGGACGGGAATCGGCGAAACGTCCCAAGGGCCAGTAATCCAGGAGCAATAGAACGAAGGGCAGGGTCACCAGCATGTTCTTGGACAAAAGCCCCAACGCATAGAGCAAGATCACGCAGCCATAGCGAAACGCTGAAGGCGGTTGGCGCACGAACCGGATGTAGGCGCCCACCGTTAACATGAAAAAAACCGCGCTTAACACATCCTTGCGTTCGGCAATCCAGGCCACCGATTCCGCCCGCAACGGATGGATGGCAAACACCGCCGCGACAAACGCACTGCGCCATAGAAAGCCGGTCAGGTGCCGCAGCACAAGGAACAACAGAATTGTTGCAGTCGTGTGCAGCAGGACGTTGGTCAAGTGATGGCCTCCGGCGTGCAGGCCGTAAATCTGGCAATCCAACATGTGGGACAGCCACGTCAACGGATGCCAGTGGCCGATTTCGCCAAAAGTCAGCGCCCAGCGAAACCCATCCAGCGTAAGACCTCGGGCGACCACTGGATTGTCATAAACATAAAGGTCATCGTCGTAATTGACAAAATCAAATCGGAGCGTCTGGCCGAACACGGCGAATGTCATCGTTGCCAGCAAAATGGAAATAACCGGAGCCTGCCAGCATCGATGCCTGCCGGCCATAGGCGGGTCCGCTGATTGTGAGGCCGTGTCAGCTTTAACCGAATGAACACGCTGATTCAATGGACGAGCCATGGAGTCCTTCTGGGTTCCTGGCATCATTTAAAAAATCGCGGCGGTTTACGAGGCAAAAGTTCATGCGTCCCCCCTCCGGGAATAAGCTGCCTGTAGGCTCGACTTTTCGGCGGTTTTTATCTGAAATGACGCAGGCAACAATTTTAAAAGCCATGATCAAATTATCTTTCCCATTTACCGAAGAAAAAATCCGGGCGCTGAAGGTCGGCGACGAGGTCTTGATTTCCGGCGTCGTGTTCACCGGACGTGATGCGGTCCACAAGTTTCTGCACGAGGGCGGGCAACTGCCCGCGGGCGTAAGTTTTCGGGACGGCATCCTTTATCACTGCGGCCCGGTGGTGATGAAACAGGAGGACGGCTCCTGGAAGGCCACGGCCGCCGGCCCGACGACGTCGATCCGTGAAGAGCCGTATCAGGCGCAGATAATCAAGGAATTTGGTCTGCGGGGCGTCATCGGCAAGGGCGGCATGGGTGACCGGACACTGGCGGCGTGCAAGGAGCACGGCTGCGTTTACCTGCACGCCGTGGGCGGCGCGGCGCAGGTGCTGGCCGATTGCATCAAAAAGGTGCGCAACGTTTACCTGATGAAGGAATTTGGCGCGCCCGAGGCGATCTGGGAGTTTGAGGTGCAGGATTTTCCCGCCGTTGTCACGATGGACGCGCACGGTAATTCGCTGCACAAGGAAGTTTTCGCAAAGAGCCAGGCCGAACTGGCGAAACGGTTGTAAGTCTCACATCAGGGCGCAAAGACAGAAAGCTTGCCGAGGTTCGGATTTTAACTTCGCGTTTTTAGGCGAAGTCAAAATTTAAAATTCCATTCGCGGCTGTCGTATTTATCGCGCGCCAGGGCCGCAATTTTTCCGAGCGGCGGATTTTCAAGCGTGGCCTCCGCTCCCCAGGCCCGTCGCAGCGCGGCCTTCACCTCGCTGGCCGGCACGTTCAGATTGGTGAGAAACTCGGTATGGGCGCGGTGCTCCCGGTAGTCAGGCTGCTTGGACGGCATCGGCAGCAGTTCACCGACGAGGGCGAGATTGAAATTCAACAGGAACGTGCCATGGAACAACAAAAAGTGCCTTTTGCGGCGTTGCGAGTTTCCCGAGAACTTGCGTTCCCCGATGGTGAGGTCCGTGTGCCCGCGGATGGCTGCGTTACGCAATGAGCCGTCTCCACTCCGTTTCGCCGCGCCTGGGGGTTGCTCGTGAAGGGCGGCGATGGCCGCGCGGTTCTTTCGCATGATAAACTGGTTGGCGACGCCGATGCTGTGGCAGGGGCCGTCTTCAGTGATGCGCAAGACGAGCGTGTAGTTGAGGCAGCCGGGCCCCTGCAACACCGTGCCGCCACCCGAAGGCCGGCGCAGCACGCGAATTTGCCGGGCCTCGCAGGCGGCCAGATTCACCTCGGACGCCGCCTTGTTCGCGTAGCCGAGCACGACGAAATACTCGCGCGGTTCCCAAAAGCGCAGAACCTCCCCGCCATTGCCGTCTTCACCCCAGTCAAGCAGCACCTCATCGCAGGCAAGGTTCTCGGCGGGCGAGGGGAGGGTTAAATCAATCTGTTTCACTTTGACAGGCGTGCTGATTTCGCTGGTGTTGGGCGTCCGGTTTTGTTCCAATGTTCCCAGCGCTTTTGAGGCGTTAGGAGAAAATTGATTAACACAGTGAGCACCCAAAAAAAAGACATTTACGATTCGCGCACTCCGGGCGCTTCCATGCCCGCCGGTGGCGGCAATGGAGACAAGTGGTCGGAGTCGTTGCAGTCCGTGTTTGAACTGGCGCTGGAGAATCAGGGTCCGGAACGCACGGCACAATTGCTGGAGCGGCTGGCAGACCGGCTGCGGGCTGCGACGCACGAATCCGCCCGGGGATTCAACACACCCTACGTCAATACGATCCCGGCGGAGCAGCAGGCGCCGTTTCCCGGCGACCGGGACATGGAACGCCGCCTTAAAAGCTTGATGCGCTGGAACGCCATGGCGATGGTGGTGAAGGCCAACTCGACCACGAACGTGGGCGGCCACATTTCGACCTACGCCTCGGCGGCGACGATTTACGAGGTGGCCTTTAATCATTTCTTCCGCGGACGCACCGAGAATTTTCCGGGCGACATGGTTTATTTTCAGGGCCATGCGGCCCCGGGCATTTATGCGCGCGCGTTTCTTGAAGGCCGGTTGCAGGAGCGGGACCTGCAAAATTTCCGGCAGGAGCTCGCCGAGGGCGGCGGGTTGTCATCATATCCGCATCCCTACCTGATGCCTGAATTCTGGCAGTTCCCGACAGTTTCGATGGGACTGGGCCCGATCATGTCGATCTACCAGGCGCGGTTCAACCGCTACCTGCAGGCGCGCGGCCTGACCAAATGGACGGAGGAGCCGAAGGTCTGGGCGTTTCTCGGCGATGGCGAATCGGACGAGCCGGAAACACTCGGTTCAATCACGCTCGCTTCGCGCGAGAATCTCGACAATTTGATCTGGGTCATCAATTGCAATTTGCAGCGGCTGGACGGTCCGGTGCGCGGCAACGGCAAGATCATCCAGGAACTGGAAGCGGCCTTCCGCGGCGCCGGCTGGAATGTCATCAAGGTCATCTGGGGCTGGCAGTGGGATGAACTGCTCGCCCAGGACAAGACCGGGTTGCTGATCAAGCGCATGGAAGAATGCGTGGACGGCGACTACCAGAAATACACCGTCGAGCCGGGCAGCTACACGCGCAAACATTTTTTTGGCAAATATCCCGAGCTGCTGCAACTGGTGAACCATCTCACTGACGGGCAGATCCAGAAACTGCTGCGAGGCGGTCACGACGCCCGTAAAATGTATGCGGCCTACAAGACGGCGATGGAGCACAAGGGCCAGCCGACGGTGATTCTGGCCAAGACGGTGAAAGGTTATGGTCTGGGCGAAGCGGGCGAAGGCCGCAACATTTCGCACCAGCAGAAAAAAATGAACGAGAAGGAGCTGCGCGAATTTCGTGAACGCTTCAAGATCCCGATCAGCGACGACATCATTGCCGAGACCCCCTTTTTCCGGCCGCCGGAGGACAGTCCGGAAATCAAATACCTGATGGAACGCCGCAAGGCGCTCGGGGGATTTTTGCCCGAGCGCAAGGTCGATCCGGCCGCCGTCAAACTGGACGTGCCGAAGCTGGACTACTTCGCCGAATTCTTCAAAGGCTCGGTCACGGAAGCGTCCACCACAATGGCCTTCGTGCGTTTGATGACCATTTTGCTTCGGTACAAGGGCATCAGCAAAAACATCGTGCCCATTATTCCTGACGAGGCGCGCACGTTCGGATTGGATGCCTTGTTCCGGGAAATCGGAATTTACTCGTCGAAGGGCCAGTTATACGAGCCCGTGGACCGCGAGTCATTGCTTTTTTACCACGAGGCCAAGGACGGCCAGATTCTCGAGGAAGGCATCACCGAGGCGGGATCGATGGCGTCATTCATCGCCGCGGGCACGAGTTATGCCACGCATGGCGTGCCGATGATTCCATTTTATATTTACTACTCGATGTTCGGCCCGCAACGCGTGGGTGACCTGTTCTGGCTCGCAGGCGACATCCGGGCGAAGGGCTTCCTGCTGGGAGCAACCTCGGGCCGCACGACGCTCAACGGTGAAGGCCTGCAACATCAGGACGGCCACAGTCTGCTGCACGCCAGCACCATCCCGACCTGTCTGCCTTACGACCCGGCGTTCGGGTATGAACTGGCGGTGATTGTTGCCGACGGCCTGCGCCGCATGTACCTCGAAAACGAGGACATTTTTTACTACCTGTCGCTCTACAATGAAAATTATTTGATGCCGCCGATGCCGGCCGGAGTCGAGGACGGCATTTTGAAGGGGCTGTATAAATTCAAGCCTGGCGCGGAAAACAAGAAGCTCAAGGCGCATATTTTCGGCAGCGGGACCATCATCAAGTCGGCGTTGGCGGCCCAGGAAATCCTGGCGGAACGTTATGACGTGTCGGCCGACGTCTGGAGCGCGACCAGCTACAAACTGCTCCGCACGGACGCGCTGCGCTGCAAACGGTGGAACATGCTGCATCCGACCAGCGCGCCCAGAAAGAATTATGTCGAAACCCTGCTGGCGAAAGAGCCGGGGGTGTTCGTCGCCGTGTCCGACAATGTCCGCACGGTGCCCGACCAGATCGCGCCCTGGATCCCCGGCGGATTGATGACCTTGGGTACGGACGGTTTTGGCCGCAGCGACACCCGGGCGCGGCTGCGCCGGTTTTTTGAAGTGGATGCGGAATCCACCGTCATCGCCACGCTTTACGCACTGGCGGAAAAAGGCATGTTGGAACGGAAAGTTGTGGCCCGAGCGATCATGGATTTGGGCGTTGATCCGGAAAAAATCCAGCCACAGCTGGTCTGATCAAGTTCAATTAATGGAGGATGGGATTCATCCTTCATACTGGTTCAAATGTTTTTCGGCGGATTGGATGTCCTTGATCGTGCCGGTCTGGAACCATCGGCCGAGATGGGGCAGGCAGAACAGGCGGTTCTGGGCAAGGGCCTGGCGCCAGAGGACTTTGACGGAGAATTTTCCGTCGGGTACATTGAGCAGGACCCGGGGATGGAGGATCCCGACCCCGGCGATGATGTACGGCGAGTCCCGGTCGTTCCATTCGAAGGTGTTGTCGGGTTTGACAAAAAGATGGTCTTCGCCCTTGTCATGTCCGCTGGCCCGGCTTTTGGATTGGGTGAGGAGCAGAAAGTCCATTTTGGCCTCGTCCCAATGTCGGGTCAGGCGGTCCAGGGCGCTTTCCTGATCGTCCGTCCAGATGATGTCGCTGTTGATGGTGAAAACCGGTTCGTTTCCCAAAAGCGGCAGCGCTTTTTTCAGGCCGCCGCCCGTTTCCAGCGGCTCAACTTCTTCCGATACTTTGACGGACAAGTCATTGAAGCCGGACAAATACCTGGTCAGATGGTGCTTGAGGTGGGAGACGTTGATGATGACTTCCTGAATTCCATACGCCCGCAACTGGTCGAGGGCATATTCAATCATCGGCCGGCCCGCCACGGGGACGAGGGGTTTGGGCAGCTGGTCGGTCAAGGGCATCAAGCGGGTTCCGTAACCGGCGGCCAGGACCATGGCCCGTTTGATCTTACTTTGCATGGCGCTCCATCCATCGATTGACACCGGCCAGTTGGGGATGGTTCAAAGCCCTTTGCAACAGGCGTTCCACGCGCGGCGAGTGGAATTGTTTATATTCAGGTTTTCCCTCCCGCCGGCTCAATTTTTCGAAAATGGCCAGGATACGGGTATGTCGCAGCGCGGCAAGTATCGCGAGGGAAGTTTGGAAGGCCTTCGGATCGAGCTTGGGAAACTGAACCTGGTAACGGGCGATCATTTTTTCTCGCAGGCGATCCGGGACATCGCGCCGGGCATCTTCCAGCAGCGACATCAGGTCATAGGTGATGGGGCCCTGATACGCATCCTGAAAGTCTAAAAGCCCGGCTTGCCGGACGCCGTCCCGAGCCGGCAAAAACATGAGGTTGGCGACATGATAATCCCGCAACAGCAGCGAGGCCGGGACCTGATGGGCGAGAGGCAATATTTCCCGCCAGATGGATATGAATTCCGCCCGGCCGGTGTCAGAAATTCCAGGAGTGCGCCATTCCAGAAACAGCCGGACATCTTCCAGCATTTTTTCCGGATGGTAAGCCCGCAGGTTTTTTGGAATTACCCCGGAGCGTTGATGCAACGCAATCAACACATCGGTGGCGAGCGCATAAAATTTTTCCGGATCGCCGCCATCATCCAGCAGGCGGGCAAACGTTCCGTTGCCAAAATCCTCCAGCAACAGGAGGCCCTTCGCGTCCGCCCGGGCGAGAATGGCCGGCGCGCTGAAGCCCAGATTGAGCAGATGTTGATTGATTTGGACAAATGGCGCCATACTGTCCGGAATTTGCGAGGCATCCATCAAAACGGAGCTCCGGCCACCCTGTTGAAGGCGGAAATATTTCCGGGTGGAAGCGTCGCCGGCAAGGGGTTCGCAGATGGCGTTGCCCCAGCCAGCTGCGTCGAGAAACTCGCGCACATCATCGTCGGACTCTGTTTCCGGGCCAGGCGGTTTCATGGCGGTCATAATATCAACAATTTTGATTAGACCTTGCCGCCGGGTCAAACGCGAGTCTCAAAATAATCCGGCCAGCTAGGGGCCGAGCCTCACCCGGTAATAGCGATCCGTGAAGGTGTTGACGAGCGTGTCCGTCACGTTGAATGGCAAAACCGTGGGGGTGTTGGTCAGAAGATTTGCCCAGCTGGCCTTGGCAAGGGAATTGGTTGTTTCCAGGATGTAATCCGGCCCGACTGGACCGGCGATTTGCAGGCGGAACTGGGTGCGGGTGTTGGTGATGGGAACGAGCGTGACCGGCGTCAGCGCGTTGACTTTCACAAAAAAACTTTGGGTGGCAGTGAATGGCGGGGTGCTGTTGGCCGTGACAAGCGCCTGGACGCCGTTTGAAATGCCGGCGCTCGTCACCGGCGGCCGCCAGTTGAACAGCCCGCTAGCGGGATTGATGGTGGCAGTGGCCGGTGCGGTACCCAGGCTGTAGGCCAGTGAGCGGGTGCTGTCATTGTCCGTGGCGGAAGCGGTGAAGGAAACCGTCTGGCCGACGTTGACGGTGAAGTTTCCGATCGGAGCAAACGCCGGCGCAAAGACGATGACCGTAAAGTTGTTGGTCGCGGTCAAATTCGGGTTGATGAGATCATAGGGATTAAAATTGGTGACGACGGTGGTGATGATGTTCGTCGCGTGGCCTTGCGATGGGTTGGGCGTCCAGGTAATGACGCCGTTGGTGCTGATGACAATTCCGGCCGGCGGGTTGATCAGGGTGTAACCCGAGTTGGTGGAATGAATGTTGATTTCGGTGGCCCGGTTGGAAACGGTGAGCCCGGCCAGGGCATTGACGTTCGTTGGTGAGATGGTCGGAAGGGTGGGGGCGACATTCACCTCCCGAACGATGACGGTGAAGGTGTTGGTGGCGCTGAGCGGCGGAACGCCGTTGTCCGTTGCGCTGGTGCTGATCGTGTTGGTGGATGGACTTTGATTTTGAGCGGGGGTCCAGGTGATCACGCCGCTGCTGGTGTTGAAGGTCATGCCACTGATGGGTGCGGAAACGAGATTGTTGGTCACCGTTTGGGCGGGCAGGTCGAGGTCGGTCGCCAGATTGGTCACCCTGAGCGTGGTGAGCTCATTTACAAACTGGGTGGCGGCGGCGGCAAACTGGGGACGGGAATTTGACACCTGCAACGAAAAGGCCGTGGCCGCGTAGTTCGTTTTCCACGCGGCCGCGAACGGCAGGATGGTATTCGTGAACAGGCCGGTTGCGGAACCATAGGCAAGCACCGCGAAGGAGTTGCCGCTGACGGGTACATATCCATTGTTCAAATTGGCGGCGACAGTTCCGCTCAAGGTTGCGGCGCCCGCGAGATTGATTTTTCCAAAACCCGCCAGGCTGCTGATGCCAAAATTCAAAGTGCCGTTGGTCAGGCTGTAACTGCCCAGCAAACTCAGGGTCCCGGTTTGAGAATCCAGGGTTCCGCTGTTGCCCAGAAAAAGGCCGCTGGCCAGCAAGGTGACACCGGTTCCTGCCGACTTGCGAAGGGTGCCCGTGCCCGAGTTGATGAAGTTCACATTGCCGCCGTATGAGCTGTTATCGAAGGTCTGGTCGGACTGGCAATCCCACAGGCCGAGATTGTTGATGGACGTGGTGCCGCCACCGCCGCGGATATGGCCGCTGCTCCATGCCACCGTGCCGCTGTTGGTAAGGGTGCAATTGGGAAGGTCGTTCACACCGGCGCCGCCTTGGATGTTCAACAAGCTGTTGCTGGCCACGGTGACCACGGTGCTGTTCCAACTACCGGCGACCCAGGTGAAGCCGCCCCTGATGACATTGACTCCCGCCAGCGTGCCGCCGGCAAGCTGCACATTTGTGGTCGTGATGGTTCCGTTGACGGTAAAATTGCCGGCCGCCAGCTGGATGACACCCGGCGTGCTGGTGACCGATCCATTGGTGAAGTTTCCCCCGCCATTGAGAGACAAATAATTTGACTGCACATCCAAGGTGCCGCTGTGGTTAAAAATCACACCCGCGCCCAGGGTGGTGGTGCCGATGCCCATCGATTTGCGAAATGTCCCGGAGCCGAGGTTGACAAAATTTATCGTGCCGCCGTAAGAGCCATTGTCGAACAGGAAATCGGCCCGGCAATCCCACAGCCCTGAGTTGTAAATGGTGGTAACACCGTCTCCGCCGCGGATGTGGCCGCTATTCCAAGTCACGGTGCCATTATTGGTCACGGTGCAGTTGGGCAGGTCATTGACGCCGGTGTCACCCAGAATATTCAACAAACCGCTGCCGGTCACGGTGACCACGGCTCCGTTCCAGTCGCCCGCCACCCAGGTAAATCCGCCGTTGATGATATTAACCCCGGCCAGCGCGCCGCCGGTCATTTGCACATTGGTGGTCGTGACGGTGCCATTGATTGTGTAACTGCCCGCGGCCAGTTGGATGACTCCCGGTGTGCTGGTGACGGAGCCGCCGGTAAAACTGCCTCCGCCGTTCAACGACAAATAATTCGTGAGCACATCCAATATCCCGCTGTTGCTTAGAAACACCCCGGCGCCCAGGATGGTGACATTGGTGCCCGCTGATTTGCGAAGCGTTCCGGCACCCAGATTGTTGAAATTCACCGTCCCGCCGTAAGTGCTGTTGTCGAAGATGAGGTCGGCCCGGCAATCCCATAATCCGGCATTGAATATGGCCGTGCCGTTGTTGCCGCCGCGGACGTGACCGCTGTTCCAGGTCACCGTGCCATTATTGGTCAACGTGCAGTTGGGCAGGTCGTTGAAATTTGTGCCACCCAGGATGTTCAAGAGGCCGCCGCCGGCCACGGTGACGACCGCACCGTTCCAACTGCCTGCCACCCAGGTGAATCCGCCGTTGATGACACTGGTTCCCGCCAGCGTGCCGCCCGCCAACTGGACATTCGTGGTCGTGGTGGTGCCATTGATGGTATAGGCTCCGGCCGCCAGCTGGAGGATGCCTGAAACGCCGGTGACCGAGCCACCGGTGAGGTTGCCCCCGCCGTTCAGGGACAAATAATTCGTCCTCACATCCAACGTGCCACTGTTGCTTAGAAACAGGCCCGGACCCAGGGTCGTGGTGTTGGTGCCCGCCGATTTGCGAAACGTTCCGGCTGCGAGGTTGATCAAATTTATCGTTCCGCCATACGTGTTGTTGTCAAAAGGCAGGTCGCTCTGGCAATCCCACAGTCCCAAATTAAAGACCGTGGTGTTGCCGCTGCCGCGGATATGGCCGCCGGTCCAGATCACCGTGCCGTTGTTGGTGAAGGTGCAGTTGGGCAGATCATTGAAACCTGCGCCGCCCGCGATGTTTAACGTGCCGGTGGCGGCCAGCGTCAATGTCCCGCTGAGAATGCCGCCAGTCCAGCCAATCACACCGCTCAGGATGGCGCCGGCCGTGGCGCCGGAAAGTGTGCCACTATCCACGGTGAGCTGGCCGCAGGAACCAACCGCCAACGGACCCCGGAGCGTCAGCGTCTGGCCGTTCAGCAAAAGGATCGTTCCGCCGCCACAGCCGGCGTTTGCCCCGAGGGTAATGCCACCCACAGTGGGACTGACGTTCAATGTCACGGTGGTCGAACTGTTGGTGATGACGGCCGTGTCGCCGGCTCCGGGCACGGAATTGGGATTCCAGTTGGCGGCGACATTCCAGTTTCCGCCGGCAACATTGGTCCAGGTGATGGTGGCGGAACCAGCGATGTTGCCGCCGAAGGCGAGCAGAAATGATGCAGCAAGGGCAAAATGGCGGTTTATCATCCGATTTTTTCTGATTTCCCCTGAGACCAGCCAGTAATTAGCGGGTCGCCTGCCGGAATGCAAAGCTAAATTTTGACCCGGACCTCACGGGTGACGCCGGTGATCAAACCGGTCGAGGCTCTGAGGTATGATGGTGGGCGGTGATTGCCCTGCTTCTACAGCCCATCCTGCCATCCGCCAATCGGATGATCATGAACGCCACAAATCATTTGAACTCATCTGGAAACGGGTCGTCAAGCGATGTCAGCCGGAGCGGTATTCTTAATAATCGTTCCGATATATGGGGTAACCCGGAGCGACGGCCAGCAAGTGGAAGTGCGCATTTCCGACACCGGGACGGGGATTCCCGAAGCGGTGCGCCCGAGAATATTCGAGCCGCTTTTCACCACCAAGGAGGTGGGCAAAGTCACCGGGCAGGGACTGTCCTTGGTGTACGGCACCATTGTCAAACGTCACGGAGGCACGGTTACCTTTGAGACTCAGGCCGGGCAAGGCGCCACGTTTGTGATCCACCTGCCGTTCAAGTCTGAGTTCGCGCCGGAAAGTCCCCAGGTGAATCCGATTAGCAATCGTTTTGCTGGCCAAGTCAGGAGCGCGACTGCGGGGGGCGACAATTCCTGATTCATTTGACCTTGCCAACGGATTCGGCGCGAGGTTTAATGCGCGGCCGTGGTTGTGCTGGCTGGGTAGCTCAGTTGGTAGAGCAGAGGACTGAAAATCCTTGTGTCGGCGGTTCAATTCCGCCCCCAGCCACCAGCCTTTATTCCGGACGACGGGAGATGAAAGCCGAAGTCGGCCGGGCGAGGCATGGCAAAGGCTGCCCAAGCCCGCAAGTTTGCCACGAACTTCGGCCGGCAAACCGGTTCCTTGTTTGTGGGAGCCGCGCTTCAATCGAACCGGACGCTTCATTTTGGCATTTCGGTTTTTGTGTCCCGACATTAGGGTGGGGGCGACTTCGGAATCAAACCAAGTGAAAACGTTGCACAAATATCTCACCGGCCAGGTGATCGCCTCGTTGTTGTTGACCGTGGCGGTGTTCACGTTTGTGCTGCTGGTCGGCAATGTGCTCAAGGAGATTCTGACCCTGCTCATGAGCGGGCACGCCAGTCCCGGCGTCATCGTGGAAGCCATCGGCCTTTTGATTCCCTTTGTCTGGGTCTTCGCTCTTCCCATGGGTCTGCTGACGGCAACGTTGCTGGTTTTTGGCCGTTTCAGCGCCGACCAGGAACTTACCGCCGCCCGCGCCAGTGGTATCAGCCTGCTTTCGCTCATCTCGCCCATCTTGTTTTTAAGTCTGTTTTGCTGTCTGCTCAGCGCCTGGATCAACACCGACCTCGGCCCCCGCTCCCGCGTGGCTTACAACAATTTGATTTTTCAGGCCCGCGCCGAACTGGTGAATATCCAGCTTCCCGAAGGCCGCTTCATTGATATTTCGACCAATTATATTTTTTACACGGAGAAGAACGACCATGGCAGATTGCAAAATGTGATGATCTTCATGCTGGATAACGGGACCAACGTGGAAACCACCCTGCGCGCGCCGCGGGGCCAGTTGGAGACGGATGTGACAAACCAACAAATGATTTTGCATCTGTTCGACACCCGCAGCGTGACGTTAAACGGGTCGCGGGTGGCCATCACGTCGGTACCGGAACTGGACAAGAGTTTTGACGTGAACCTGGCCAAAAAACAATCCGGCAAACCCAGGGTCAGCGACATGACCTTCTGGCAGTTGCGCGACGAACTGTGCAGTCTGGAGCAGCAAATCGGCCGGCCACCGGCGGCCCACCTTCCTTCGGATGAATTGCGCGCGCAGGCCCGTGAGTTTGCCCGGCAACGGGACAGCTTGACCGAGCCCATTCGCGTCGAGATGAACCGGGAAATTGCATTTTCCTTTGCGTGTTTTGGTTTCACGCTGGTCGGGATCCCCCTCGGCATCCGGGTGCATCGCCGGGAGACCAACGTGGGCTTTGCCATCGCGCTCGCATTGGTGCTGGTTTATTACAGCTTCATCATCGGCGGCCAGTCATTGTCCGCCCGGCCCGACCTGGCGCCGCATCTGATTCTCTGGGTGCCCAATTTGATCTTTCAGGCGGTCGGCGCGGTGCTGCTGTGGCGCGCCAACCGCGGGATCTGAAAATCACCTTGTCTTGCGCCGGTATATTTTGTGCATCGCCGCCTGGTCAACCGGCTGCACCAGCATTTCGTCAATGTTCACATGGGGCGGCCGGCTGGCCACCCAGACCAGCATCTCCGCAATGTCCTCCGCCGTGAGGGGATTCATGCCTTCGTAAACCTTTTCCGCCCGCGCGACGTCGCCTTTGAAACGCACCAGAGAAAATTCCGTTTTGACGAGGCCCGGATCCACCGTGCTGACGCGGATGCCCGTGCCGTTCAATTCAAACCGGAGCACCCGCGTGATCTGTTTTTCCCCCGCCTTGGCGGCGCAATAGGCGGCCGCACCCTCATAAGCCGTGTGGCCGGCGATGGAGCCGATGTTGATGATGCTCGCGCCCGCGTCGTGCGGCAGCAGCGGCAACGCCGCCCGCGTCATGCGCAAAACCCCGAGCACGTTCGTTTGCAGCATCGTTTCCCAATCCGCGTCCTTGCCCTCCGCGACGGCATCCAGACCATGGGCGCCGCCCGCGTTGTTGATGAGCACGTGCAAATCTCGGATTTCGGATTTCGGATTTCGGATTGTTTTCTTCGCCCAGGCAACGAACGCCTCGACACTTGGCGTCTTGGTCACATCCAGTTCATGAACGTGCGCCGCTCCCGCCCCGGCTTTGCGTGACTCGGCGGCGACTTGTTCCAGTCGGTCAACCCGCCGGGCGCCCAGCAGCAGGTTTGCGCCTTCCGCGCCGAACGCCCGCGCTGCCGCGGCGCCAAATCCGCTCGATGCGCCGGTAATCAGAACCCATTTATCCTTCAATGGCATTTTCATGGCTTGATGAATTTATTCAGACCCACCCTGTTTCTTTTCGGTGTCCCGGTTCCAGAGTTTGAATCGGGCCGACAATTTGTCGAATAAAAATCCGGCCAGCAGCGCGCAGACGCAGCCAGTGAGCACGCCCAGGACCCGGTCCACCGACGTTTCCCACCGGTCATCCCGGCCCACCAAGGTCACCAGAATGACGGCCACAAATGCCGGGCGGAGGGCATCATCCTGACTCAAGAGATAACACACCAGGCCGGTGACCATGACGCCGATGGCCATGGCGGCGAGCGGCTGATTGATGACCATGGTCAGGGCCGCGCCGCCAAACGCGCCCGCCAGGTTGGCTACGACCCGCATGAACGAGGCCCGGTACGACGAGTGCAAGCTGGGCTGCGTGACCAGCACGGCGGAAACCGCCGCCACCCAAGGTGCGCCAGGCAGGCCGAGTTGTTCATAAACCAGCGCCGCGATTACCGCGGCCACCGCGGCTTTGACGGAAAAAACAATGGCCTCAAGATGACGTGGTTCCATGGTTCAGAATTATAATCATTTTTGCCGGATCGCATCCGAACCTATTTTGAATGCATTTTGGATTTTTCCCAGTCGATATTTTGCAGTGCGGACACAAGCCAGTCTGACCCATGGCGCGTCCACTTAACGGTTGCGCCCGGCGAATTTTTTGGCAAAGCTATTTGCGGATGACGTGGATGGGGTCGTAGCTCAGTTGGTAGAGCGTCTCGTTCGCAATGAGAAGGTCGCAGGTTCGAGCCCTGTCGGCTCCACCATCCAAACCCTTGCCGGCGAGCCCAGTGTTTCGGAATTGGCATTTCCTGTCAGACTTGTTATTTTCCGGGGGCATGTCCAACGTGGCAGACGCGGCCCCAGCGCCCTCGAAGGCACGAGTGTTTATCCGCCGGTTGATCACCACGGTGATTCTCTGGACGGTGATCCTCGCGGCCTTGTTCTCCAGCAGCCACCTGGTTTCCGACGGCGTTTTCATTCTCATCATGATTTTTCTCGCGACCGCCGGGCTCGCGGAATTTTACGGGCTCGTCGAAAAACGCAATCTGATCTGCTTCAAATGGTGCGGCCTGTTCGGCGGGGTGCTGCTCATGGTGGGCACTTTTTTGCATCTCACCGGGCAGATCGCCACCCTCACCGCGGGATACGTCGGCAATTACGATTCGCCGGCCCGGCCCAATGACTTTGAAACCGGCTTCATCATCCTGTTCGTACTCGGCCTGTGCGTGCGGCAGTTTGTTTCGCGCAGCAACACCGCGGGGATCCTGGCTATATCCACGACGTTGTTTGGTTTGATGTACGTGCCGTGGCTGCTGAATTTCATCCAGAAAATCAATTTTTTCCCCGGAGTGAATGGCAAGTTTTACGTCCTGTATTTCATCATTGTCACCAAATTCAGCGACACCGGGGCATACCTCGTCGGCTCGCTCATCGGCCGGCACAAGATGATCCCGCGGATCAGTCCCGGCAAGACCTGGGAGGGTTTCGGCGGGGCGATTTTTCTCTCGACCGCGACGAGCCTTGTCTTTGTGCATTTTTTCGGCGGGAAAATGGCGGGCATGAACACGCTCCATGCGGTCCTGCTGGGGGTGTTGCTGAGTTCAACAGCGGTCATCGGCGATTTAATCGAATCGCTGTTCAAGCGCGAGGCGGGCGTGAAGGATTCCGGCGGCCTGTTCCCCGGCATCGGGGGCATCCTCGACCTGTTGGACAGCCTGTTGTTCAATGCGCCTATTATGTATCTCTATTTGCGCCATATTTTGACGCACCCGTGATTTGAAGTTTTATCAAAAACAAAGCAACCAGGAAACAAAGTTGAAATGAATCAGAACTCCTTCGTGCTTTTGTTCTTTGGTTGTTAATTTCCAAAATGAAGAACGTTGTTTTATTGGGTTCGACCGGGTCCATCGGCACCAGCACCGTCAAAGTTGCGCAGGATTTGCCGGACCGCATCCGCCTGGTCGGCCTGGCCGCAGGAAATAATGCTGAACTGCTCCTCGACCAGGCCCGTAAACACCGGCCCGAGGCCATTTCCATCAATAATCCTCAAAAAGCCGCTGACTTGGGCAAATTTTTTGGAGCCACGACGCCCGTTTATTCCGGCGAGGAGGGGCTGCTCAAACTCGCCACAATGCCGTCGGCGGACATCGTGCTCATCGCCATCGTCGGGACGGCAGGACTGAAGCCGGCGCTGGCTGCGATCCGTGCCGGCAAAGATATTGCCGTGGCGTCGAAGGAGATTCTGGTGATGGCCGGCGAGATCGTGATGAGCGAGGCCCGCAAGCACGGAGTCCGGGTGCTGGCGGTGGACAGCGAACATTCGGCGATTTTCCAGTGTCTCGACGGCAAGCCGTCCGATTCCGTGCGCAAACTCTGGCTGACGGCGTCCGGCGGGCCGTTTCGCACCACGCCCAAGGAAGATTTCGTGAACATCACCGTGGAGCGTGCGCTGAAACATCCGTCCTGGGTCATGGGCCGGAAAATCACGATTGATTCGGCAACGCTGTTCAACAAGGGGCTGGAAATGATCGAGGCGCGCTGGCTGTTTGACATCGGCATGCAACGCGTCGGCGTGCTGGTGCATCCGCAGAGCATCGTCCACTCGATGGTCGAATTCGTGGACGGTTCGCTGCTCGCGCAGCTTTCCACGCCGGACATGTGCCTGCCGATCCAATACGCGTTGACGTATCCCGACCGTGCGCCGAACGAGCGGGTGCAGACCAATTTTCCGAAGCTGGGCGGTCTGACGTTTGAAGAGCCGGACGCGGACCGTTTTCCGGCGCTGACCCTCGCGCGCCGGGCAGGGGAGTTGGGCGGGACGTTGCCGGCGGTGTTGAACGCGGCCAACGAGGTGGCGGTGGATGCGTTTGTGAACCGGAAGATCAGCTTCCTGCAAATCACGGAAACCGTCCGAAGGACGATGGACGCCCATCAGGTTGTGACGCATCCCGCTCTGGACCAGATTCTGGAAGCGGATGCCTGGGCGCGGTGCGACGCGGCGAAACAGGTTGCCTTGCCCTGATTAGGCGGGCTGTGGCAGTTCATTGCGTTCCGTGATTGCGGGCAGGGTTTTCCCTGATATATTCAAGGCGTCCCTTCGTAGGGGGCGGACTAATGATGACATTATTTAGATACATCTTTATCGGTCTGGAAGTGGTGTTGTTGTTCAACCTGCTCATCGCCGTGCACGAGCTGGGACATTTTCTGGCGGCAAAATGGCGCGGCCTGAAAATCGAACGCTTTGCCATCTGGTTCGGCAAGCCGATCTGGAAGACCAAAATTGATGGGGTGGAATATGCCCTGGGCTGGATTCCGTTCGGCGGCTATGTCGCCCTGCCGCAAATGGCCACGATGGAGATGATTGAAGGAAAAGCCGAAACCAAAACCACCCCGAACCATTACGGTGATGGCATCTTGACACAAACGGAAGCCATTGAAGGCAAATCGGAAGAGGCCAACGAGACGCCGTTGCCGAATGTCTCGCCGCTGGACAAAATCATTGTGGCCTTCGCCGGGCCGTTGTTCAGCTTTTTGCTGGCGGTTTTTTTTGCTTTCGTTGTCTGGGGCATTGGCAAACCGAGCAACGAGACCGGCAATTCCACCCTGGTCGGCTGGGTGGACCAGGGCGGTCCGGCATGGAAGGCAGGCTTGCGTCCGGGTGATTCGATTCTGGAAATTGACGGTTATCGCGTGACTCATTTCACGCCGCCGGCGCAGGACAGCATCACCTGGCACATTGTCACCAGCGAAGGCACGAACATCGCCATCAAATATCTCCGTGATGGCAGGGAGGCCATGGCGTATCCGATACCGTACCACCGCCAGACCAAATGGTATGAACGCAAAGCGCTCCGGCAAATTCTCGTGGCGCCCGCCTTGCAAGCAGTTGTTTTGGAAGTGGCGACAAACAGTCCGGCGGCGAAGGCCGGTTTGAAATCCGGCGACGAAATCCTGGCCATGGACGGTCAGAAAATTTACAGCCCCCTCGCGATTGTGTCCGCGGAAAGTTCCTGGAGCAACAGCCCGGCCCAGCCCGTCACGCTGACGGTGAAACGGGGAGGCGAACAATTTGACCGCGCGCTGCTGGCCGTGAAACCGTTGCAACCCAAGGACAGCTATCCCATGTTCGGCATTTTGTCCTGGCAGGTGGACACCAATTTCCTGCTGGTTCATCCGGACCCCTTGGAACAGATTCAATCCAGTGTCGGACAGATCGTCGGGACCATTGGCGCCCTGATGCACCGGAAAAGTGAAATCGGCGTGCAACAGCTCGGCGGCGCGGTGATGATTGCGCGGGTTTATTACAATCTTTTTGAAAGCGAAGACGGCTGGCGGCTGGCCATCTGGTTCAGCGTCCTGTTCAATGTCAACCTGGCCCTGCTCAACCTGCTGCCGTTGCCGGTGCTGGACGGCGGTCATATCGTGTTGTCGCTGATTGAAGCGGTCCGCCGCCGGCCCATTAGCGCGAGAATCCTGCAGTCCATCCAGACCGGGTTCGCCGCGCTGTTGATTCTGTTCATGGTCTATATCGCATTCTTTGACACCGGCGACTGGGTCCGCAGCGCGCATGCCGACCACGAGCAAACCGTCATTTTTGCGCCGGCAAAATAGTTTTCCAACATGAGTTACTGCGAATCCCCGTTCTTTTATCATCGGCGCCAGACCCGCGAGGTGGTCATCGGCGATCCGGCGCGCGGTGGGGTGGTGATCGGCGGAGGCCATCCCGTCGTCAACCAGTCCATGCTCACCTGCGATACGATGGACACCGCCGAATCGGTCAAGCAGACGCTGGATCTCGTCGCCGTCGGCTGCCAGCTCGTCCGCATCACCGCTCCGACGGTCAAGGACGCGGCGAATTTGCAGAATATCGTGGCTGAACTTCACCGGCGGGGCTGCTTCGTGCCGATCGTCGCCGACATCCATTTCAAGCCGGACGCGGCGATGGAGGCGGTGAAATGGGTCGAGGTCGTGCGGGTGAATCCGGGCAATTACGCCGACTCGAAGAAATTTGCGATCAAGGAATACGCGGACGCGCAATATCAGGAGGAATTGAAGCGCATCGAGGAGAAGTTCGCCCCGCTCGTGCTGGAATGCATCCGCCTCAAGCGCGCCATGCGCATCGGCACGAACCACGGGTCGCTTTCCGACCGCATCATGAACCGGTTCGGCGACACGCCGCTCGGGATGGTGGAAAGCGCCCTGGAATTTGCCCGCATCTGCCGCAAGCACAATTTCCACAACTTCAAGTTTTCGATGAAGTCCTCCAATCCCAAGGTGATGATCGAATGTTATCGCCTGCTGGTATCGCGGCTGGATCAGGAAGGGCCGGATTGGAATTATCCGGTTCATCTCGGTGTCACCGAGGCGGGCGAAGGCGAGGACGGCCGCATCAAATCCGCCATCGGCATCGGCTCGCTGTTGTGCGACGGTTTGGGCGACACGATCCGGGTCTCGCTGACGGAAGACAGTCCGCGCGAAATCGAGGTCTGCCACGATTTGCTGGCGCAAATTCCCAAGCTTTCGAATTCCGGATTCCGAATTCCGGATTCCGAATTCCCGTGCGACCCGTTTCATTTCGAGAAGCGCGAGACACCGGAGATCGAGTTGAACGAACAGGTTAAATGCGGCGGCGAACAACTTATCCGCGTCGTGGTCACCCGCGCCACCTGGGACAAGGTCGCGCCGAAGATCCGGCCGAAGGACGACGTCCGGCCGGAAGCAGTCTATGAAGACCTGAACGTTGCGGAAATCGACCCAACCAAGGATTTTGAGATCAACTGTGATACTCAGCTGGTGACGGTGAAGGACGGCGTGAACCTGCCGGCGATCACGGCGTTCCGGTTGCTGGCTTTGAAATTGAAACGACTTGGGCGCAACAATCCGATTTTGCTGAAGGATTGCATCAACTTCGAGCCAGTACCGCTGGAGCCAAAGATCGCCTTGTTGCGCGCCTCGGTTGTCATTGGTTCGCTGCTGGCGGATGGCATCGGCGATGCCATTCTGGTTCGCGGTGAGACCGGTGGCGGACAATCATTGCGGCTGGCCTTTAACATTTTGCAAGCCGCGGGTTGCCGCTCATTCAAAACCGATTACGTGGCCTGTCCAAGCTGCGGGCGCACATTGTTCAACCTGCAGACCGTCACCGCGCGGATCAAGGCGCGCACCGAGCATCTCAAGGGTGTAAAAATCGCCATCATGGGCTGCATTGTGAACGGTCCGGGCGAGATGGCCGATGCGGACTTCGGCTACGTGGGCGGCGCGCCAAACAAGATCAATCTCTACGTCGGCAAGACGCCGATCAAGTTTAACATTCCCGAAGCCGAGGCGGTGGAACGTCTGGTGGATCTCATCAAGGAACACAACAAGTGGGTGGAGCCGGACGTGAAGGAAGCGGTCGCAGTACATTAATTCCGTTTTGCTACTCGCATGATTCCTCAACGCTCGCTCGGCAAAGAAGCTTTGAAGGTCGGCGCCATCGGTTATGGCGCCATGGTTCTGGAAGGCTGGTACGGTGCGGTGGACGAAGCGGCGGCGGTGAATACGATCCGTCACGCGCTCGACACCGGCGTCAATTTCATCGACACCGCCGACGCCTACGGCAACGGCCACAACGAGGAACTGGTGGGCCGGGCGATCAAGGGCCGGCGGCAGGACTGCGTGATTGCCACGAAGTTCGGCATCGTGTTTGAACCAGGCATTCCGGGCACGGAATGGCCGACGAATTTCGGATTCTCGCTTTTTATCAACGGCAAGCCGGATTACGTCCGCAAATGTCTGGACAACAGTCTGCGCCGGCTGGGCGTCGAGACGATTGATTTGTGGTATTTGCACTGGCCGGACCGGTCACTGCCGATTGAGGAAACGGTCTCGGCGATGGCCGAAGGCGTGAAGGCGGGCAAGGTGCGGCATCTGGGTCTGAGCAATGTAACCGCTGACGAGACTCGCCGCGCAAACCTGGTCCACCCGATCACGGCTGTGCAGTATGAATATTCGCTCTGGCGGCGCGAATTGGAGAGCTCGCTGCTGCCGGTTTTGCGCGAGCTGGGCATCGGACTGGTTCCCTGGGCGCCGCTGGGCAGCGGTTTCCTGAGCGGCAAGGTGCCGGAACTTTCCAAGGACGACTGGCGCAATAAAAACCCGCGGTACGTCGGAGACAATCTCAAGGCCAACCAGGATCGTTTTGCTCCATTCATGTCGCTGGCCAAAGAGCTGGGTCTAACGCCTGCTCAATTGGCGCTCGCGTGGTTGTTGCATCAGGGCGAGAATGTTGTGCCGATTCCGGGTTCGCGCCGGAAGGAGCGGGTGTCGGAAAATGCCGCGGCCGCCTCGGTGAAATTGAGCGCGGACGTCCTCAGGCGGATGGAGCAGATACTTCCGGCGGGTTCAGCGGCGGGCGCATCCCTGATCGATTGACAGGTTGCATCGCTGTCAATTGCAACTTGGTGGCGGTGCAGGTGCACGAGTTCCCGCGTCATCCGCCATTATTATTCCCTGCATAAAACGGGGGGATGGTTTAGTTCTGCTTCAGAACCGTTCGCGAACGCCGGCCAATAACGCTTGCCAAACGCGTCTGCTGTATTAAAGTGTGCGGCCACTTTTCAAATTATGCAATTAACCGCTTTAAACGGAATTTTGGCCCAGGCGGCAGCGCCGCAATCCGGCCAGTCGCAGCAGCCCCCCTGGATGACCTTTGCCCCGATGATCCTGCTGGTCATTGTGTTTTATTTTATTCTGATCCGTCCGCAGCAGCAGCGCGCCAAGCAGCAGGCCAAATTGATTTCCGGTCTCAAGGCGGGCGACAAGGTGGTCACATCCAGCGGCATTGTCGGCGTGGTCACCTCGGTGAAGGACCGTACGGTGGCGCTCCGTTCGGCGGACGCCAAAATGGAAGTCACCAAAGCTTCAGTCACAGAAATCCTTGAAAGCGGCGATGCCGTAGAATCCTGAGCCCACCATGAGCCGAAACAATTTTTGGACATTTCTCTTTGTCGTCCTGATCATCTGCTGGTCGCTGTACCAGATCAATCCGCCGAAGTCGCGCGACCTGGTGCAGGAGTTTTCCTCGCACGCGGTGTATCGCGACGGAGATTTTACGAACATCCTGGAACGCCTCAAGCCGTTGCAGCAGGCGCGGCCGGAACGCGAGTTTGCCAATTTGCAGGCTGCCATCGGTACAAACGACATCACCCACTATTTTCCGATGTTTGAAGCGAAGAACGAACTCTATCCAAACACCTTTGTGTTGAATCAGCTTCAACGCCAGGCCTCGGGCAAAATCAAGCTGGGACTGGATTTGCAGGGCGGCACATCGTTCCTTGTCGAGATGGACACCAACCAGCTGGCGGCCGCGCCGGAAGCCGGTGACACCAACCAGGTCAGCCGGGCGCCGGACGTCAGCAGCGCGCTGTCACAGGCGGTGGAAGTGCTGCGCAAGCGCGTGGATGCCTTTGGCGTGGCCGAGCCCATCATCCAGCCAGCTGGTGGAAATCGCATTTTGATTCAATTGCCCGGATTGTCGGAGGCAGACAAGGAAAGCGCGAAGTCGCAGATTCAAAAGGCCGCCTATCTGGAGTTCCGGATGGTGAAGGAAGACAGCGATGACATCATCAAGAACAGTGAGCCAATCCCGCCCGGTTACGTGTTGCTCAAGCGGGTTGAAAAGCAGCCCACCGGCCCACCAACCGTTGAACTGGTGGTGGTGAAGAAGAAGGCGGAGCCAGGACTGGCCGGTGACATCATTCAGAACGCCATGGCCGTGCGCGGGAACCTGGGTGAACCGCAAATAGATTTCACGCTGAACAGCCAGGGAGGGAAACGATTTGGTGAGGTGACCAAAAACAACATCGGCCAGCGGCTGGCGATAGTTCTGGACGGCGACCTGTATTCTGCGCCGATGATCCAAGGTGCAATTGAAACGGGCAGCGGGCAAATCACCGGACATTTCACGCCGGAGCAGGCCCAGGAGCTGGCCAATGTCCTGCAAAATCCGCTGCGGGCGCCGCTCACGATTGATTATTCCTATGACGTTGACCCGACACTAGGCGCCGACTCGATTCGCAGCGGCGTCAACGCATCCGTGGCGGGCGTGCTTTTGGTGTCCGCATTCATGCTGTGTTATTATCTGCTGGCGGGCATCGTCGCGAACATCGCCCTGGTCACCAACATTATTCTTTTGCTCGGCGTCATGTGCTCCATTGGCACCACGCTTACCCTGCCGGGCATCGCGGGTGTGGTGCTGACGATCGGCATGGCGGTGGATGCCAACGTGCTGATTTACGAGCGCATCCGCGAGGAACTGGCCAAGGGCAAATCGCTGCGCGGCGCCATCGCCGCCGGTTATGCCCGGGCGTTCGGGACGATTTTTGACTCGCACGTCACCACGTTGATCGCCTCGATCATTTTGATTTTCATGGGCACCGGCGAAGTCAAGGGCTTCGGTGTGACCCTGACCATCGGCGTGGCTGCGAGTCTGTTCACCGCGCTGGTGGTGACGCGGATGATTTTCAATTTCCTGCTCGACCGGAACTGGATCAAATCGCTGTTCATGCTGCACCTCATCCGGGCCACGAAGCTGGACTTCATGAAGCTCGCGAAGCCGGCATTCATTCTCACTTGGACCATCATCCTGGTCGGCCTGGGTTACGGGATTTTTGAGCGGGGTCCGAAATTGTTCGGCGTGGATTTTGCCGGCGGTGACAGCACCACGTTCGGTTTCAATCAAAAGGTGGATGTGGAAAAAATTCGCACGGTGCTGAATGGCCTTGACCAGAAGGATGCGCAAATTCAATACCAGAAGGACGTGGCTGGCGGAATGGAAACCCTGCGCGTCACAACTTCCGTGAACTCGGCGGCGAAAGTTGAACAGGCCTTGGCGGCAAAATTCCCGGAGGCCCAATTGAAAGTGCTCGGCCAGCAACAGGTCGGCCCAGTCGTCGGCCGGGAAATCATGCAATCGGCCATCATTGCCTCGTTGCTGTCACTGTTCGGCATCCTGGTTTATGTCGCGTTCCGCTATGAATTCGTTTTCGCCATCGGGGCGGTGGTGGCGGTGATTCACGACGTGTTGATGACCATCGGTTGTTATTGTATTGCCAACGGAATTTCGGGCCGCGAATTCAACGCCACGGTCGTGGCGGCCATTCTGACGATCATCGGTTTCTCCACCAACGACACCATCGTCATCTTCGACCGGATCCGCGAAGACCTCAAGCTGGGGGTGCGCGGTTCGTTCAAGGAAATCATCAACCAGGCGCTGAACCAGACATTGAGCCGGACGCTCATCACCTCGGGCACCGTGTTTCTGGCGACCCTCTGCCTTTACATCTTCGGCGGGGGCGTCATCAACGACTTCGCCTTCACGTTCCTCGTCGGCATCATCACCGGCACCTACTCGAGCATCTACATCGCCAGCGCGCTGGTGTTGTGGCTGCACAAGGGCGAGCGCCCGGCCATCGGCGGTTCGAATGTGACCATGCAAAACACGACGACGGCAGCTCGCGTCTGATGGTGCCCGATCATGCCTGGCTTTGTTGAAATCACGCCTTGGCACTGGGCGGGTTTCGTGCTTTGCGTGCTGATTTTTCTGGCCCTCGATCTTGGGCTGTTTCATCGCCGGGCCCGGGTCGTCCAGTTCAAGGAAGCCGTGGCGTGGAGCGGGTTCTGGTTTGGGCTGGCCATGGTGTTTGCCGCGGGCCTGGCGCACTGGCGCGGACGGGAGGAGTCGATCCAATTCACCACGGGTTATCTCATTGAGCTTTCCCTGTCGCTCGACAACGTCCTGGTCATCGCGCTGATTTTTGCATGGTTCCGCATCCCGGTGAAATACCAGCACCGGCTGCTGTTCTGGGGCATCCTCGGCGCGCTGGTCATGCGCGGCGCGATGATTGCCGCCGGTGCGGAACTGATCCAGAAATTCGACTGGGTGTTATATATCTTTGGCGTTTTCCTGGTTTTCACGGGTGTCAAAATGCTTTTTGCCGGCAAGGAAACGGTCGAGCCGGAGAAAAACCTGGCCGTCCGACTGGCCCGAAAATTGTTTGCGGTTACACCCGAAATTAAAGGCCAGAACATTTTTACCCGGATTGACGGCCGGTTTGCCCTCACGCCGCTGGCGGTGGCGCTGTTGCTGATCGAAACGACGGACCTGATTTTTGCGCTGGATTCCGTGCCGGCGGTTTTTTCCATCACTCGCAACGCCTTCATCGTGTTTACGTCAAACGTCTTCGCCATCCTCGGCCTGCGGTCGCTCTATTTTCTGCTGGCCGGCGCAATTGGCTGTTTTCGTTACCTCAAAATCGGATTATCGGTCGTGCTTGTCTTTGTCGGTGTGAAAATGCTTCTCGATCCACATGACCACGAACCCAAATGGTTTCAGGCCGAAATTCCGACCGGGGTTTCGTTGATGACCGTCGCCACAATCATTTTGATCGCCGTTGTGCTGTCGGTCATGGTGACGGAACGCGAGAAACGCACCGGCGTGGCCAACCGTGACCAGCGCAACCCGTGATGAAATTTCGATGGTCGCTGGCGCCGCCGCAACCGCTCCTTGCCGGGGAGCTGGCAGCGCAGCTCAAAATCCCCCCGCTCCTCGCCCAATGTCTGCTCAACCGCGGTTTCAGCGAGGCGTCCGTCATCGAAAATTTCCTGCAACCGCGCCTCAGGAACCTCGCCGACCCTTTTCTGCTCCCGAACATGGCGGCCGCGGTCGAGCGGTTGTTCCGCGCCCTCAAACAAAACGAATCACTGGTCATTTTTGGTGATTATGACGTCGATGGCGTGACGTCCACCGCGCTGCTCGTCGAGGTTCTGCGGTCCCTGGGCTGGCGGGTGGATTTTTATCTGCCGAATCGCATGGATGAAGGCTATGGCCTGAGCGCCGACGGCGTCGAAAACTGCCTGAAGAAATTTCCCACCACGCTGCTGCTGGCCGTGGATTGCGGATCGACCGCCGTGGCCACGATCGCCAGCCTGCGTGCGCGGGGCGTGGATGTAATTGTTTTGGACCACCATCAAGTGTCAAACCCCGCACCGAATGCAACCGCGCTGGTGAATCCGCAATTGCAAGGTCGAGAGTCGAAGGTCGAGAGTCGAGAGCAGGCAGGTGACGGGACCTCGACTCTCGACTCTCGGCCCTCGACCCGGTTTTGTGAGCTTTGCTCCGTGGGCCTGGCCTTCAAACTCGCCCATGCGCTGGTCAAGCGCGGGCGGGAAACCGGGTTGCCCGGCGCGGCGGAATTTGATTTGCGACCGCTGCTGGACCTCGTCGCGCTGGGAACGATCGCCGACCTGGTACCGTTGACCGGCGAAAATCGCATCCTAGTCGCCGCTGGCCTGGAGCGGCTCAACACGACACAACGGCCCGGGATCGTCGCGCTCAAGCAGGTCGCCCAGTCGCCGGAGATTCTGGGCGTGCACGATGTCGGCTTCCAGCTCGCGCCGCGCCTGAACGCGGCCGGCCGGCTCGAAACCGCCGAGGAATCGCTACAGCTAGTGCTGGCCCGGAACCTGGCCAAAGCCCTGCCGCTGGCGCAGAATCTGGACGCGCGAAACCGCGAGCGCCAGAAGATCGAACGCGGCATCGTGGAGGACGTCATCGGGGTGATTAAATCAAAATTTGATCCGCAGGCCGATTTCGTCATCGTTGAAGGGCAGCTACTCTGGCACATCGGCGTTGTCGGCATCGTGGCGTCGCGCGTGCTGCAGCAATTTTACCGGCCCACGATCATTCTGGGCGGCGAAGGCGGGGAGTGGCGCGGCTCGGGACGCAGCATTGCCGGCTTCGACCTGGCCGCCGCGTTGCGCGAATGCAACGACTTGTTGGTGCGGCATGGCGGCCATGCGATGGCGGCGGGGCTGAGCCTGCAGCCGGACAATATGGACGCGCTCCGGCGACGGTTAAATGAGCTGGCGCGCCGTGCGCTGAAGCCGGAGGATTTGCAGCCACCATTGCGCCTGGATGCGGAAGTCGGCCTGGATGAGATGACCCAGGAATCGCTGGACGCCCTGGCGTGCCTGAAGCCGACCGGACAGGGGAATCCGGCGGTGCAATTTTGCGCGCGGGGCGTCAATCATCAGCGTCCGCTCCAGCGCATCGGTGCGGACCGGCAGCACGTGAAGATGTGGGTGACGGACGGGGCCGTGACGCTGGAAGCCGTCTGGTGGAACGGCGGGGCGGCCTCGCTGCCCGTGGGGAAGTTCGACCTGGCGTTCGTGCCGCAGATCAATGAGTACAAAGGTCGCCGCTCGATGCAGTTGAAGGTGCTGGATTGGCGTCCGGCGTAGGTCTGCAGTCTAGACCCGCAGGATTCTGTTTCCGTCCATTCTCCAGGCTCGATTCATTTATTCCGCTTCTTCGGTTTGAGCTTTCGTTTCATTTGCGGGCTGGCCGAGGTTGATGTTCCGGAAATGGGCTTGCTGTCGTCGGGAGCCGCCCTGGATGAGGATGGTTCCGCAAAGAGCATGGTGAGGATCGTGGCGAACCAGGCCAGCAGCACCGGCAAAAGGTACCGTCCGGCGACGTCATTGGCGGTGTACCCCATCACGCGGGCCAGGCTGGTGATGTTGACGAAACTGGCAAACACCAGACTGAAAGCGGCCAGGGCCCCGGCCAGCATTGCCAGGATCCAGGTAACGACCAGCCTGCGGGCCGGTGCGGCCACCCAAAGCACAATCGTCATGAACAGGCATAGCCAGGCCAGACCGAGTGTTGTCGGGTTGAACAATGACAGCGGACCGTACCATTGGCCCATCCAGTGAAGTTGTCCGGTCTCCCCGCTCCAGCAGGCAAAATCAGGGGCCACGAACAACCGGGTGACTAGAATCAAAAAGAGCCCCGGCCAGTTCAAAAAAGTATTGCCGGGATTGTGCAAGGCATAGCCGGCCCAGCCGGATTCAAAGTGAAGGGAGGGTACCTGGAGGCGCAAGCAGACGAAAGGAAGCGCGGCCAAAAACCAAAATGCCAATATTCGCCAGATCGCAGGGGACGGTTTCAATGACGGGCGCGCCGAAGGTAACAGCAGCATCCAGCTTCCCGCGAGCGCCAGAAAGATGACGCCTTCAAACTTGGCCATGGCGGCGCCAAACAAGAGGGTCAGCCCCAGGCCAAGCCGGGCTCGGTCTTTTTCAACCAGCCAGAGGCTGCATTGCACAAAACCCAGAGCGGTAAAGAAGATCATGGGCAGGGTGCCGCCTTCCCTCTGGACATATATCTGGATGGCCGGCAACAGCAGCAAACCCAGCAGCGCAAACCCGGGCGCCCAAAGCCGGCTTTTCGGGTCACGGTTCAGCGACGACAGTGCGGCGAGGAGGAGCAGCAACATCCAGGTGGGCCAGAATTTGGTGACAAATTCATCCACGTGCCCAAGGGAGTCGTACGTCGCGGCATGCAAGGAAGGCACAAGGGTGGGATAATCGAGATGCGCATCCGTCAACCGCGGGCTGGAAAACCACGACACGAGATCGGGTCCGGCATAGAGATGCATGATTTTCGCCTTGAGCGACCACGCCATGACCGCGTCGAATTCGACGAGCCCCTGCAAGCCCGCCAATCGGAATAGAATCAGGAACACCAGGAAACCTGCGGCCAGCAGGACCAGGGAAACGGGACGACCAGCCATTACCCGGCAACCGGCAGTCAGCCCCGTTAAAAACCTCCTGCGGTCGCGCCAGACTTCTGCGGCGCTTCCGGCGACAGCCATCAGGAATATCAACCGATACCCGTGGAAGCCACACAGTTTGACGCCCAGGGTAATGGCGGCCACGGCCATCATGCCCAGACCCAGGGCATAGGCCAGTTGCTCAAGTATTGGCATTTGCCGGCTCAAACCGGGAAATAAAAAGCGAAACAGCCACATCCCGGCCAGGGCGGTCAACACGGGCAGCAGAAAGGCCACGATTGTGTCGGAGTTCGAATTGAACCAATCCGGATTGCGCACCTCTCTTACCTGCAAAGTGGAGAGCGTATGATACTCCAGTACATCTCCCGGCTTAATCCTCGCGCTCACAGCATATCCGCGGGAAAATATTTCCTGGTCGGAATCGATGGTCTGGCCGGAAAAACCATCCTTGGTGATGCAGGTCGGGTTTACACTCACATCAATTTCGCGGGGGAAAAGGTAGTACGTCAGGTAATAGTAGTATCCCAGCTTGCCCCGATTGGTGGTTCCGATCATCTCCATCAAAAAGACGCGTGCATCCAGCGGCAACATCAAATCAAGATGCCGATCGCACTGCGAAGCATCAAAGGTTTCCCCTTCCCGGTCCTCAATGGCGGAAGTATTCGCCATCTTCTCCCCGCGCATGACTGACTTGATGATGTCCGGACCGGCGGACGTTCCTCCTGGGTCAGCCCGATTCAGGATTTGCCACAAAATCACGAGGCCGGCATAGACCACAAGGGTCAGGCTGACGGCGAACCGCCAGCGGTTACTCATGTGATTCAAAGCGCATGGGATTGACTTGGTGTGCAGAAACCAAGCCAGTGTAAACACCGATATTGTACCGTCAAGGCGGACAGCTTCCAACCGGGGCGCCGGGGATGGAATACTTCAGGTGGCAATGCTGGATTGGCGTCCGGCGTGAGGTTTTAAGAAATTTCTTGCAATTTTTTTGGGGTCTGGCTAGATTTGCGCCGTCTGTTGGATAACTTGTCCTTTCGAGGCATGGAAAATCTTCAAGTGAACGCGGTTCAGTGATGATTTGAGACCCGATGGTCGGGAACAGTCTGGAAAAAACGGTTAGTCTTGAACAGCAAAT
>Ga0265338_10001002_pt1 | contig 47431 bp, 34 predicted proteins | sample 42126metaG_FD_193579 | JGI IMG/M metagenome (GOLD analysis project Ga0265338, IMG submission 193579) | Rhizosphere microbial communities from Carex aquatilis grown in University of Washington, Seatle, WA, United States - 4-21-26 metaG | ecosystem: Host-associated > Plants > Roots > Rhizosphere...
CGACTCGACCGAAACCATCTCAAGCTCCTGCTGCTGCGCTTCTGGCTTCTTAAGCATGTATACAAAATAAATAAGGCTCCCGTGGAAAACGAGAGCCTATCTTGATACTTTGTCAGCAATCTGAGGGCCGCCTGCGGGCGGCCCTTCGTACGCTTGAATGCCCACTCCGCCTCATTCCAAAACTATAGAGCTGTCATCCTGAGCGAAGGTCGCCGCGGCGACCGAAGTCGAAGGACCTGCGGTTGCTTTTCAGCGATGCTCTAGGTCTAGCAGTCGAGCAAAGGCTACCATAAAGTCCAGGCGTTCCGAATGCGCGATCAACCCGAACTCCCAGAAGACCTTTCGTGCTTGGCAGACCATCCCCGCGTTCTCGTTCGCCGCGGAGCCACTCCGCGCAAGGACGCGCAGTGCGTCGTCTACTGGATGCAACGGGCGATGCGGGTCCGCGACAATCCCGCCCTTAACGTAGCCATTGAAGTCGGCAACATTCTCAACCTGCCAGTCGCCATCTACTTTGGCGTAATTCCCAACTACCCCAACGCCAACCTGCGGCACTACCACTTTCTGCAACAAGGTCTGCGCGACGTGGCTGAAGATGCAGCCCAACTCGGCATCGCTTTCATAGTCCGCCGCCCGCCTGACACGCTTGAGGCATTCCTTGAAGAAGTCGGCGCCGCAATGCTCATAGGCGATGAGAACCCCTGCCGCGAGCCCGAGCGCTGGCGCCAGGTCATCGCAAAACGCCTCAAAATCCCCTACTGGACCGTCGATGCCGACGTGGTTGTCCCTTCGCGAATCTTCAACCGCAGCTTTGTGCTGCTGCACCACTTCAGGCCGCATCTCAAGGCCGAGTTGCCGAGATTTCTGCGCGATCCGCGGACGGCGAAACAAGACAAGCCCTGGACCACCGAAAACCCGAGAAGCTTCGATCTCGCGACCGACATCACCACCGGCTTCACTAAACTCGACCGCAGCGTGAAACCCGTCGACACCTTCACCGGCGGAACGCACGCCGCAATCGAACTACTCGACGATTTCGTCCAACACAAATTAGCCGACTACGACACCGCACGCAACCATCCCGAAACCGATGGCACCAGCCGCCTGTCGCCCTATCTGCACTTCGGCAATATTGGGCCGCTCACAATTGCCGCCGCCGTCAAGAAAACCGCCAACCAGCAAAAAATCCCCGCTGCCACCATCGAACGCTACTTAGAACAGCTAATAGGCTGGCGCGAGCTTGCCGTACTCTTCGTTCGCCACGAGCCCAACTACGACAACTGGGAATGTGCCGCTCCCTGGGCCCGCAAAACGCTGATCGAGCACACATCCGACCCGCGCCCGCACCGTTACACCTTTGACCAACTTGAGCGCGCCGAAACCCACGATGACCTGTGGAACGCGGCCCAGCTCCAGATGACCAGCACCGGCTGGATGCACAACTACATGCGCATGTACTGGGCCAAAATGATCCTGAATTGGGCGCCCGACCCGGCAACGGCCTTTGACTGGGCCGTGATTCTCAACGATAAATACCAGCTCGACGGCCGCGACCCAAACGGCTACGCCGGCATTGCATGGGCGGTTGTGGGCCGGCTCGACCGCCCCTGGTTTAACCGGCCCGTGTTCGGCTTGGTGCGCCCCATGACCGGCGCCTCGATTGCCAGGAAGTTCGATGCAGCCGCGTATATCGCTCAATACAAGCCTTCCTGACCCGCTGTCGCCCTCAAAAAAACCAGCAGAATCCGTCGTTTTACTACGTGTGATGAATCACACTTCGGTGGGAAACCTTCGTTCCTATAATGGGCAGCGATTTCATTCCCGGAAACAAAGCGTCGGATTTAGTGCTCACCGATGGATTCTCTGCGGACCTTCATTGGAAGATTTTCACGAAGGTGTTGGCCGCAAGTGGAGACTCGGATGCGCGGAATTGTTTTAATGGCAAGTCAGATTTCAAGCGGGCCGTCTTCCATGGCCGGCTGGCAGAATCGGTTTCTTCAGGCATTGGCGCGGTTTGCTGTGCCTGCGGTCGCAGGCGTGTTCCTGGCTGCGTCCATCGGGGCAGTGGCACAAAGCACTCACCCCGGTGAGCCGGTGCCGCCTCGTGTGGCCCAGGCCGAAAGGTTTCTCGCTCGCCGCGGCCTCGGGACCGGCCTCAAACCCGGCCAGCGCTTTGTCCGGCGTTCAATTCGCCCCGGCCTGAGGCCTGCCCTGCGTCTCGACTCTGCCCCGGCAGCGGCCTCTTCGAACTCGTCCAATACCACCTGGCAGCCGCTAGGCCCCACTGCCATTCTCACACCCTACTTTGGCCTGGTCACAGGCCGCATCTCATCCATTGCACTCGACCCCAGCGACCCAACCGGAAACCACGCATATATTGGCACAACCGGCGGTGGCGTGTGGGAGACGGCCAACGCAGCGGCGTCAAATCCGGCCCTCATCTCGTTTACCCCGCTCACTGATTTTGTCGGCGCCCTCGACGCCGCCACCGATGCATCAATCAGCGTCGGCGCGGTAACGGTGCAGCCCGGCAACACAGGCGTAATCCTGGCCGGCACAGGCGACCCCAACGACGTGCTTGATTCGTACTACGGTGCGGGAATTCTTCGCTCTACCGACGCGGGAGCCACCTGGACGCTGATCCAGAAGACTCAGGACTTCGAAGACGGCCTCGGCCTGCAGGATTACAAGTTCATTGGCGAAGGGTTTGCCGGCTTTGCATGGAGCACCGCGAGTACTGGGCTGGTAGTTGCCGCCGTCTCGCAGGCGTATGAAGGCACGCTGGTGAACGCCGGTCAGACCGATTACAGCTATGAAGGGCTCTACTACTCGCAGGACTCCGGCGCGACGTGGCACCTTGCCACCATCTCCGATGGGCCGGGCAAAGATGTGCAAGGCCCGCTCGATGCATTCGATCCGCCAGATGGTAACGCCGCCACGGCAGTGGTGTGGAACCCGGTTCGGCAGTTGTTTATTGCCGCGGTGCGCTACCACGGCTTCTATCAATCTCCCGATGGAGTGATATGGACGCGGCTCGCCAGCCAGCCATCCTCTGGAATCGACACATTTCTTTGCCCCAACAACACCGGCCAGACGGGATCGATCGATTGCCCCGTCTACCGCGCGGCGCTCGCCGTGAATCCGGTTTCAGGCGACACCTTTGCGTGGAGCGTTGATGCCGACAACCAGGACCAGGGTCTGTGGCAGGACCAGTGCCAGATCAGTGGGACCGCATGCGGCAATTCCACTGTCACGTTCGCAAAGCAATGGAACACAACGCAGCTTGAGTCCAGCAACATTGAGGGAGCCGCGACCATCCTCAATGGCAATTACGACCTGTCGCTCGCGGCAGTACCGTCGCAACAGGATACGCTGGTGCTGGCCGGCGACAACGACTTGTGGAAGTGCAGCCTGGCAATGGGCTGCCAGTGGCGCAACACCACGAACTCAACGAGCTGCATGAGCGCCCAGGTTTCAGAATTCCAGCATGCGCTGGCCTGGAACGCTGCCAATCCCGATGAAATCCTGGTGGGCAACGATGGCGGTCTGTGGCGTTCGATGGACGCGATTGGCGAAACCGGCGCAGCCTGCAACTTGACCGATGCAACACACTTTCAGAATTTGAATAGCGGCCTAGGTTCTTTGGCCGAGGTCGAAAGCATGTCGGCGATCGGCAGCTCGCCTTACACCATGATGGCCGGCCTGGGCGTGAATGGAACTGCAGGCGTCAAGAGCGGCTCGGCAACCGTCGAGTGGCCGCAGATTCTCTCGGGCAACGGTGGTCCAGTTGCAATTGACACAACCAACCCCGAAAACTGGTATATAAACGCCAGCTCAGGTGTGGACATCTATGCCTGTTCGCAATCGGCTCAGTGCACTCCAGCCGACTTTGGAACCAGCCCGGCAGTGAATGACGCCGATGTGAGCCATGACGGTGAAGACATGAGCTCGCCTGCGCCGTTCCTCGTCGATCCTCTGGATTCAACGCAACTGCTCGTCGCCACCTGCCGCTTGTGGCGCGGCCCGGCATCCGGTGTTGGCTGGAGCACTTCGAACGCGGTTACGCCCACGCTCGACAGCGGAGCCAACACCTTCCCTTGCGCCGGAGACGCGCAAGTTCGATCAATGGCGGCAATGGTTCTGGCCAGCGGCGGCGAAATTGTCTACCTGGGAATGTATGGCTCGGCAAACGGCGGCAGCAACCTGCCTGGACACATTATCAGCGTTCAAATCAGTCCTTCGTCAAGCACTCCGGCGGTCGTCACCGAACTCACCTCGAATCCAGTTGTGAACGACATCAATTCGCTCAACCATTTTGGTTACGATATCTCCAGCATCTTCATCGATCCCCACGACGCAACCGGCAACACCGTGTACATCACCGTGGCGGCATTTCAATCGTTGAGCCAGCCTGTGCAGACCGTCTATCGCTCCACCGATGGAGGAGCCCATTGGAGCGAGCTGACCTCGAACTTGCCTGATGGTCCCGTCAACAGCGTCGTCGTCGATCCGAACGGCGCCAACACCGTTTACCTGGCCACTGATCGGGGCGTCTTTTTTACCGCCTCCGTGCCGGGCTGCGCGCAGTCACCATCGGTCTGCTGGTCGCCCCTGGGTTCCGGCCTTCCCGCCGCGCCGGTTGTGGCCTTGTCTGCCGCGCCCCTCGGTAGCTCAACGCCGGTTCTCGCCGCGGCCACCTACGGCCGGGGAATCTTTGCCACTCCTCTTTTTTCAGGTAGCACCGGAATCACCACCGCCCTTGTTTCTCCTGAAGTATTGACCTTCGGCGACCAGGCCGTGGGCACATCCAGCAATACACAAACAATCACCATCGAGAACACCGGCACTCTTGCTCTTGCGCCGACATCGATATCTGTCGCTGGCGACTTTGCTGAGACCGACAACTGCGTCAACCAATCCATCCCGGCAGGCAGCAGTTGCGCCATCAAGGCGCAATTCACTCCATCGTCGCTTGGTGAGCGCGCAGGCTCGCTGACTATCTACGCCAACGTATACGGCGGCCAGTTGCAGGCCGATCTTATAGGAAGCGCGGTCGTGAGCTCCAAAGTCACGCTCTCGCCTAACCCGCTCAGCTTCGACCCGGCCGTAGTCGGCACATCGCTTCTGCTGTCTGTAACCGCGTCCAATGCCTCTTCCATCCCCATTCCCATCACCAGCCTTACTATTACCGGCCCCTTTGCCATCGCCACTAACTCATGCGGCACCGCTGCCCTGGCCGCCAGCACTGACTGCCAGATGCAAGTCTCCTTTAATCCCACCTTACCGGGAGCAGCCGCAGGAGTTCTCACCCTCGTTGACGGAGCGGGAACGCAAAGCATCCAGCTCCTCGGTACGGGCCTGGCCGCCGCCACTGACGCCCTCAGCCCCACTTCGCTCAACTTCCCCGACACGCAGGTGGGTCTGGCATCGAGCCCGCAAGCCATTACGCTCACAAACTCCGGCGGAGTCCCGCTAACTTCGATCTCGGTTTCGGTTTCGAAAGGTTTTGAACTCTCAAACTCGTGCACCACCCAGCTTGCGGCAAACTCCTCATGCTCGCTGCAAGTGCAGTTCGCGCCCATTGCCGCCGGCAGCCAGACCGGGATCCTGACTGTCAGCGACATTACCCGCACTCAGACGATCGGTCTCTCCGGCATCGGCCTCACTCCGGGAGTCATCTCTGTCTCTCCCACCAGCCTGACATTTGCAGATCAACAACCCGGCGTTGCAAGCGCTCCCCAAACCCTCACCGTTACCAACAAGGGCGGCGTGGCGATCGCAAATCTCGACTTCGCAATCACCGGCGCAGATGCCGCCAGCTACAAGCTCGGCACAGTAACCTGCGGCACATCGCTGGCTGCCAACGCAAGTTGCACCGCCCAGGTCATCTTTACGCCGCCCAGCTCCGGCTCCATCACCGCCGCTCTCAACATCTCCTCTTCCACGCTAGGCGTCGCGGCAGTATCTGTCCCGCTCAACGGCAGCAGTTCCATCACCGCCAGCCTCACCGTAAGTCCATCGATTCTCGCCTTTGGTGTTGAATCTGTAAACCAGTCAAGCGCCGCGCAAACCGTCACGCTCACTAACTCCTCCACCGTCGCCATCCCTTCGGTCTCCCTCTCTGTCACCGGTCCCTTCACAATGGCCGCGAACACCTGTACCGGCAGCATCGCGCCCGCCGCCACGTGCACGGCCTCACTCGGCTTTTCTCCCACAGCTACCGGTCCACTCTCTGGCACGCTCACCGTCACCTCCGCGGCGCTCGCCTCGCCCGTCACGGCGGCGCTCACCGGAACCGGCTTCAACTTCACCGTCACCACTGAAGCGACTGCAAACCAGACTGTCTCCGCCGGCCAAACCGCCACTTACACTCTCGACATTTCTCCCAGCGGCGCCCAGGGAGTTTTCACCTTTGCCTGCGGCCTGCTGCCCGAATACGCTACGTGTGCGTTCAACCCCACCACTGAGACGCTCAATTCCGGCATTGAAGGCAACGTGGCTGTAAACATTTCAACCGGCCAAGCCTCAAGCGCCCAGGTGCAGCCGGCCTCAGGCTGGCGCGTCGCACCACTGCTTTGCGGGCTGCTTCTGCTCCCCCTGGCACTAGCGCGCAAGCGCAGGGCGCTCATTCTCGCTGTTCTGGCATGTGTTCTGGCTTTCGGCATCTCCGCCTGCACCAGTTCGGGCGGCGGAACCGGCGGAGGCGGTGGGGGAGGGCAGAAGCAAAACACTACCCCGGCCGGAACCTACACCATCCCCGTGACCGTTACGGCAAACGGCATTTCGCAGTCGGTCAAGTTTACGCTCACGGTCGATTGAGCAGAGCGGAGAAGATTCGGCGTCGAACGTTTGACCCTGCGTGCCTGCACGAATCGTCGCCCGTCATTTCGTGCCGGTTTTTCCGGAGGGAGCAGGGGCCTTCAGGCTCCTGAATTACGACTCGACGTTGATGAGGCCTTCAGGGGCGGGCTTTTTTTAAGCATGGCTGGCGCACACTTCGATCGAATCTGTGATCCCGTAAACAGCTATACTTTATTTTCAGCACCCTCCTGCCGCACAGCCGCATTTTGCTGCGCGTCCCGAAAAGAAACTACTAAGCACATGACAGAAAAAGTGACCGTCGAAGACGTTGAACGCATGGCCGAGCTGGCTCATCTCAAGCTCAAGCCTGAAGAAACCACGCGCTTGCTCACCGACCTGAACGAAATTCTGGATTACGTGGCCGAGCTTAACGAAATCGATACCGCGGGCGTTGAGCCGCTCGCTCAGGTAAATGAGCTGGGCGACTTTGTGAGCCAGCCTCGCCCCGATGTGCGTGAGCCGTCGCTCTCGCGCGAGGTGGTAATGCCCGAAGCGCCCGAGACTGACGGAGTCTTTTTCAAGGTGCCGAAGGTGATTGAGAGATAGGGAACTGTACCGCCGGTCTCCCGACCGGCTGTACTGGCGGCGTCCCCGCCGCCAGAGGATACAGAGGGATACAGAGGGAATTCATTTGGCAAGCAACGTAAAAATTGCCGGTAGTTTTGTTCAGAAGCCGAAGACGGTTGCATCTCTCCGCGACCAGATCGCCGCAGGCCAGTTGAAGGCCACCGATCTGGCAACCGACTACTACGCCCGCATAGCGCAGAAAAATCCGCACCTCAACGTCTACCTGAGCCTCACCAAGGACCGCGCCCTCGCCCAGGCCGCGCACATTGATGCGCAGGCCGCCAAAGGCAACCCACTGCCCGCGCTGGCCGGCATTCCCGTCGGCATTAAAGACGTGCTGGTAATGAAAGGCGCGCCCGCAACCGCCGGCTCCAAAATCCTCGAAGGATATCATCCCCCCTACGACGCAACCGTAGTCTCAAAGCTTGAAGCCGCGGGCGCTGTGCTGCTGGGCAAGACCAACTGCGACGAGTTTGCCATGGGCTCCTCAAACGAAAATTCCGCCTACGGCCCAGTCCGCAATCCCGTCGATACCGAACGGGTTCCGGGCGGGTCCAGCGGCGGATCGGCCGCAGCAGTCGCAGCCAACATGGCGGTCGGCACGCTCGGCAGCGATACCGGCGGCTCCGTTCGCCAACCCGCCAGCTTTTGCGGAGTTGTCGGCGTACTGCCCACCTACGGCCGCGTCTCGCGCTACGGCCTTATCGCGTTTGCTTCTTCGCTCGACCGCGTGGGTCCCTTTGCCGCCAACGTGCGCGATGCAGCCACCATGCTCAGCGTCATCGCCGGCCACGATGCTCACGACGCCACAAGCTCGCCCGCTCCAGTCGAGGGATACGCGACCGAAAGCGACAAGCCCGCAGCAGGAATGCGAATCGGTGTGCCCGCCGAATATTTTGCCGAGGGCCTCGACCCCGAGGTGCGCGCAGAAATTGAGAAGGGAATTGATGCACTCAAGGCCGCGGGCTGCACCATCAAGCCAGTCAATCTGCCGCACACAAAATACGCTGTTCCGGTCTACTATCTCATCGCTACCGCTGAAGCCAGCGCTAATCTCGCGCGCTTTGACGGCGTTCGTTACGGCTACCGCTCGCCCGCGTCCGCCACGCTCGCTGACATGTACTCGCACTCGCGCGACGAGGGCTTCGGCGCCGAGGTCAAGCGCCGCATCCTGCTCGGCACCTACGCTCTCTCAGCCGGCTACTACGACGCCTACTATCTGAAGGCGCAGCAGGTGCGCCGCATTCTGGCCGAGGAGTTTCTGCGTGCCTTCGCCGATGTCGACGCCATCGTAACGCCCACATCGCCCATCCCCGCATTCAAAATTGGAGAGAAAGCCGACGACCCCCTGGCCATGTATCTAGCCGACATCTACACGGTCACCGCCTCTCTAGCCGGCATCTGCGGCGTAACGGTACCCTGCGGACAAACCAGCACAGGCCTGCCCATCGGCATGCAGGTTCTGGCAACACACTTCGGCGAAAGCAAGGCATTCCGCGTAGCGCGGGCGGTGGAGGCGGCGGCGATTTAGTCCGGAGAATCAATAACAATGAAGGAGCTTTCTCAATGATCTTTCACGTGACCCTTGAAGCAGCAGAAGATGGGGGGATCGTGGCCGAGTGTCCCGCGCTGCCTGGTTGCTTATCTCAGGGGCGCGATGAAACGGAAGCCCTCGATAACATTCGCGAGGCCATTACTGGCTGGCTTTGGGCCGAAGGCCAGAAAACTTAAGACACACCTCGCCGCAGCGGAGCCATCGACTCCTCTCTCATCCCCGTGACTCACCTCACAGCGTAGTGCGCCCCCGCAGTTTCCAATAGCCGTTTGGGGGCTTGCGCCATGCGACGCTTCATCGGTGGATTATTTCTCGTTTTATTTTTCGTCACGGGCTCCCATTGCGCCCTTGCTACCCCCAAACCCAAATCGGTAGTACTCGGCGCGGCGCGCCGTGTTAAATACTCCAAAGAGGGCGACCCGGCGGGGGCCGCGCAGGGCGAATCCGAGCTCAGAATCCGCGCGCTTCTCGTCAACGGCGTGCTAAAAGAGTGGACCACCGGCGACCCGCACGATGTAACCGATCGCAGCTTTGTGGTGCGTCGCGCCATCCGGCTCAACGACGCCTTGCCAACCGACACATCAGATCAAAAATCCGCCCTGGCAGCCAGTCGCTGGGTGTGGCAGCGCGGTCCGTGGCTACTGGTAGATCGCGCCACCGGACACATCACGCCCCTCAAGCTTCCCGATTACGATCCCGGCATCAGCCAGGTGGCATGGTTCCGCGACTACGGCGCCTATTGTGGCGTGACGCCGAGCGGCAAATACCTCTACGCCGTGGTTGCCCAGGTTGCCGCACGCAAGCCGGTGCTGTCTAAGAAAATTGCGACTTTCGACAAGCCGAATATCGATGCGAAGAATGTCGACACGCACAATATCGACGCGCTGAATCAGGCCAGTCCCGCCTGCACATCAGCCGACTGGCAGCGCGAGCCTCTCCGCGTAACGTTTCACCCCGCCGGCAAAGACGCGGTAAGTTATGACATCGTCCCAGGCTCCGCAGTGTTAGTTGAAGAATCAGGCGACGACGCGGAAACCACCGACACCCCAGCAGCCCAGCCTAAATAGCAAGTCAATGGGGCCCAGCGCCGGCCTCCAGGCCGGTTGTAGCGTGGGTCTCCTGACCCACGCTGCCCCCGTCCACAAGTAATCTAATCATGCATGGAATCCTTCGACGAACTTCTAAACCAGGCCGAGGCCGCCCACGGCCACATGTGCGCCGGGCAGATACTCGGCGTGCGCATGGCCCTGCTCGGCCTTGACCGTCTCGGCATAGGCGACCCCCGCGGCGACGACCGCAAGCGAATTATCACCTACGTCGAAATCGACCGCTGCGCCACCGATGCAATCGGTCTCGTCACCGGCTGCCGCCTGGGCAAGCGTTCGCTCAAATTTCGCGACTGGGGCAAAATGGCCGCCACCTTCGTCGATCTCTCCAGCGGCAAAGCCATTCGCATCGTTGCCCGCGAAGATGCGCGCGAGCTTGCCGCCCGGCTTTATCCGCATCTCGAATCCAAAAAGCAGCAGCAGATGCAGGCTTACCGCGAGCAGCCTGCCGAAGAACTATTCATAGAGCAATGGGTGCGCGTAGCCATCGACCCTGCCGACTTGCCGGGAACAAAAGCGGAGCGGGTAATCTGTGAGGAATGCGGAGAAGGCGTGAACTTTGGGCGATACATCCAGGTTGGCGGCAGGCGATTGTGCCTTAGCTGCGCTAACCCCGAGTTGAGCTACTGGCGGCCGGAATAGCGCACCGATTTTTCCGCCGCGTACGACCGGATCGAATGCTGCAACTGGATCACCCTCCCCGATTTGCGTTTTGAGTAGTGTCCGCGGTGCTCTTCTTTCCAAAGCATCACCAGGAACCACAGCAAAAAGGCTACCGCAACTGCGGCGGGCGCAAGCAGCAGAGCATTGAGGTGAAACGTAATCATTGAGCCGACTCCAGCCGAGGGTCTATCAACATACCCCAGGCGCACCGGGTGCCGAGTCGTGTGACCGGCAACGGGATTTAATGCCCGGTTGCCATCAGCGGTAGAGCGTACACGGCGTCGCGCAAAACCCTGCGCGGTATATCCCAATCACACTCCGATTCATGTCAAGAAAAGCTAAGCAGGAGTGCAGGAATTCATAAGGATTCGGTTTCCGGCGCCAAAATCGGGTGTAAATCAACCTCGAAAGACCGGTACAGGGGCCCTTTGGCCTGCCCGCTAACCTTGACACGCAACCGGCCACGCGTATCTTATCTTTCTAGGTAATCTTTTCGGGTTCTTGGACGGAAAAGTGTCGGAATGACCCGGCTGCTCTTCCTCGCCGGGGACCGGATGGAATACTGTGTCGAACAGGAAGTAGACGGTAGCGGGGTCTTCAGTTTCGGATGCGCGCGGGTGCGGTTCTCATCCCCAGGCGATCCGGCCCTTCTTCCAGAGCCTGGGCAGGTGTTATGACGCCAAGGACCATTCCCGGAGACAAATCTATTTTTCAGGCGCTCGCCGCGGCGGGTGTGCCTGTGCCCCGAATGCGGCGTAATGCGCTGCCGGGCCAGTAAAGGATGAACGTGGCAACGAGTTTGGCATTCTTTTGGGTAACGCCCGCGCCGATGGGCGGGGGCGGCATATCGATGCTTCTGCCCCTGCTTTTGATCCCCCTGCTCTATTTCATGATGATCCGGCCGCAGCAGAAAAAGCAGAAACAATGGCAGCAGATGCTTTCCAGCATCAAGGCCGGCGATCGCGTCACCACCGCCGGCGGCATTCGCGGCACCATTCTCGCCATCAAAGACGACTCCTACATCCTGCGCGTGGCGCCCGACAATCTCAAGATTGAAGTGGCAAAGAGTGCAATCGCTTCGGTCACCACTGAAGATAATTCCGCCTCCTGAGCGCGGCCCACGCACGGCAGCTTTTCTAATTTGAAGAAGTGAACACATGAAGAAAAATCTTAAGAACAAAATTGCCCTCATCTTTGCCGTAATGTTGATCTGTCTCTACGGCATCTTCGGCACCCCTTCGGGATTTACCGGCAAGGCGCTGCTTGATTCAATGACCAAGCGCATTCACCTCGGCCTCGATTTGCAGGGCGGCGTTCACCTGGTTGTGCAGGTGGAAGTGCTTGAAGCGGTCAGCGACGAAACCGACAGTGTTGTCGCCCGCGTGCAGCAGGACCTGAAGACTGCCAAGTTCAACTTTTCGCAGGTCTATAAACCGGACCCGAAAAAGCCCGAACTGGTGAGGATTGACGGTGTTCCGCCGGCCAGTGCGAGCGCGGTGCATTCGCTGCTCGACCAGAAGTACTCCAACGAGTACGACCTGAACGGCGTCGACAACGAAACCGCCTTCACGCTCAACATGAAGCCGCTGGTTGAAAAGGCGCTTGAAGAAAAGACCGTTCAGCAGGCCATTGAGACCATCAACGACCGCGTGAACTCGCTGGGTGTGAGCGAGCCTAAAGTGGCTCCTTACAGCCTTGGCGCCGACCAGATCCTGGTTGAGCTGCCCGGCATCAGCGACACCGACCAGGTGAGAAACGCCATCCAGTCCACCGCGCGGCTTGAGATTCACGCCGTTATCGGCAGTCCTTATCCTGACGAACAGTCGGCCCTTCAGGCCAACAACGGCGCTCTGCCTCCCGATGAGGAGTTGATGCACTATTCCGGCATCAGCGGCACCGATGCGGACGAGGTTTACGTGCTGCAGCGCGCGCCCGTCGTCTCAGGCAGCGACTTCCGCTCGGCCGAGCCCGGCACCAACCAGAACACCGGCCAGCAGCAGGTGCGGTTCACCCTCACTGACGATGCCGGCAACCGCTTCTACGACTACACCAAAGACAATGTGGGCAAGCCGATGGCCGTCGTCATGGGCAATCGCATTCGCTCGGTGGCCAATATCAAGGAGCCTATTCACGACCAGGGCGATATCGAAGGCGCATTCAGCCTCACCGAGGTCGAGACGCTATCCAAGCTTCTGCGCACAGGCGCGCTGCCCGCCTCGCTTGAGTTCCTTGAAACCCGCCAGGTGGGTGCGTCGCTGGGCGCCGATTCCGTCCACGAAGGCGTTACAGCCGCGATAGTCGGCGTGCTGGTGGTGATGGTTTTCATGCTCGTCTACTATCGCTCGTCGGGCATCAATGCTGATCTGGCTCTGTTCCTCAACCTCGTCATCCTGCTCGGATTCATGGGCTACTCCCACGCAACCCTCACGTTGCCGGGAATCGCCGGAGTCATTCTGACAATAGGTATGGGCGTCGATTCAAACGTGCTGATCTTCGAGCGCATTCGTGAAGAGATTCGCGCCGGCAAAGCCGCCTCAGCCGCTGTTGACCAGGGATTTGCGCACGCATGGCTGACCATCGTCGACACTCACGTTACCACCATGGTCTCGGCCGCAATTCTGTTTCTGTTCGGCTCAGGCCCGGTGCGAGGGTTTGCCACCACGCTCTTCTTTGGTTTGCTGGCCAACCTGTTTACCGCGGTCTATGTCTCGCGCGTAATCTTTGAGGCGCACCTCAACAAGCTAAAGACCGGCGAGATGGTTTCGATTTAGAAGCAGGGAACAAGAGGCCAAGGAACCAAGGGACTGAGGGACTAAGGCTGGCTGGATGAATGGGTTTTGTAATCAGGGCGCGACTTTAATCGAGCCGCAAGAAATCCGGTTTTGTAACAGGGCATGACTTTAGTCGTGCCGCAAAGAGGTCAAAAATTCGCGGGGCTTTAGCCCCTGAGCTAAAAGCTGATAGCTGGAAGCTAACGAAAGTGGAGAAATCAAGTGGAACTGTTTCATGGCGTAAATGTGGACTGGCTGGGGAAGAAATGGTACTTCCTCGCCTTTTCAATGATCTTCAGCGTGGCTGGCATTATCTCGATGGGAATCCACTGGGCGCACCCGGTCAACGGGATGCATAGTCCGGTCCCCCTGGGCATTGACTTTCGCGGCGGCACGGAACTGCGCGTGCAATTCAAAAACCAGGCTCCCAACATCGACAAAATCCGCGCAGCGGTGATTGCCGAAGGCATCCCCGACGCCAGCATCACCAGCTTCTCAGGCGACTCGTCGGCCAACGAAGTGCTCATCTCCCTGCCCGAACAGACTAACGAGGCGGGCCTCGACGTCGGCCGTCAGAAAATTGAACAAGCGCTTAACGGTCCATACGCCGGCCAATTCATCATCCGCGACGAGCAGGTGGTTGGTCCCACGGTTGGCCGTCAGCTCGAGCGCCAGGCCGGTCTGGCCACCCTTTATTCAATGGCCGGCATGTTGGTCTATCTCTGGTTCCGCTTCCAATTGATCTACGGTGTTGCCGCCGTTGTGGCCTGCTTCCACGACACGCTCATCACCATTGGCGCATTCGCGCTCACCGGTCAGGAGATCTCGCTCACGGTTATCGCGGCTATCCTTACGCTGGTCGGCTACTCCATGAACGACACCATCGTCGTCTTCGACCGCATTCGCGAAAACCTGCGCATCTCCCGCCGGGAGCCACTGGCAATTCTGGTCAATCGCAGCATCAACCAGACGCTGAGCAGGACCGTACTGACATCGGGACTTACCTTCCTCACCGTGCTTTCGCTCTATATTTTCGGCGGCGCCGTGCTGAGGGGCTTTTCATTTGCGCTCGTGGTGGGTATTCTTATCGGAACATATTCATCGATCGCAATTGCCGCGCCTATGCTGGTAGCTTGGCAGCAATCGCGGGCAGACAAAGGCAACGCAGTCTCACTCCCAGCCGCAAAAAGGTCGAGAGCATAGAGATTAGCCTGCGTGGGCGTACCGGAATCGTCCCACGCTAGCCTGGTATAACGTTCTATCGCCACTTTGCAGCATCCCGGGAATCCCGGATAGTGCAACCTGGCATCGTATGAGTATGGCCCCGGTGTGATTTCTGCACCGGTATTGCAGCACTTTTTGCACCGGAACGCGTGATTCTGATAAGGTTGACTCGCTTCCCGGAAAGCTTTTCAAGCTGGGAACAATTGCGGTTCTCACGGTGTCTAAGTAGAGGTAAACAACACCCGAATTCGAGGCTGGCCATGTTTGAAGATTCCACGTTCGAATCAAGCAACAGAATCAAAACCAAAAGCAAGTATTGGATGATGGTTACGCTCATCACCAACGGCTCCATTTTGCTGCTGTTGATCCTGATTCCTCTGATCTATCCTGAGGCGCTTCCTAAAGAAGCCATGGCGACCTTGCTGGTTGCCCCGCCGCCACCTCCACCTCCGCCGCCTCCGCCGCCCCCGCCTGAGGTTCACATCGTCCACGTGCAAAGCGAGATGATGAATAACCAGCTCGTTGCTCCGAGAACGATTCCCAAAAATATTCAACAGGTATCTGAGAAAGAAGCTCCGCCAAGCAGTTTCGGCGTCGTCGGCAGTATGGGCGACTCGTCCGGTGCCGAGGGTGGCGTTATCGGCAGCATCTTTGGCAACGCTGCTCCCAAGGTGAAAGAAGCTCCGCCGAAGAAGGTTAATATTTCGGCCGGCGTGGCCGTCGGCATGTTGCTGCAAAAAACTCAGCCCATTTATCCGCCTATCGCCAAGGCCGCGCGCGTCCAAGGTACAGTCGTGCTGCAGGCAACCATTTCCAAGTCCGGCACCATTGAGAATCTCAAGGTCATCAGCGGACCGGCAATGTTGACAGGGGCCGCTCTCGACGCGGTCCGCACCTGGCGCTACAGGCCCTATCTTCTCAACAACGAGCCGGTCGAAGTGGACACCACGGTCAATGTGATCTTTACTTTGGGCGGATGATGAATTTCCTGGCTCCCTGGTTTCCAGGGAGCTTTACTTTTGGCGCGGATGCGAATAGGCAAGTCTCGCATTCCTTGTAACCGCCCGCGCAATCGGGCTCGACTTATGTAAAAGAAAACTCCTTAGGAGGAACGATTCAGTGATTCTCGCTCAGCTCGCACACTTTGCTTCGCACACGGTCAGCAGCCTGGCCATGTTCCAGGAGGAACAGACGGTCAGCTTCAGCCCCATGGGTCTCTGGGGCCACATGGGATGGCCGGCTCGCACCATCGCCATCATCCTTTTCATTGAGTCGATTTGGTCGCTGGCCGTTATGATCGACCGTTACCTGTACTTCTCAGCCGCCCGTAAGCAGTCGCGCGAGTTTGCGCCTAAAGTAGCCGGCGCGTTGAAAGACAGCAAGCTCGAAGAAGCCATCAAGATTGCCGACCGCAACAAGAAGTCGCATTTGGCCGAAGTAGTAACCGCTGGTCTGCAGGAGTTCCGCGCTTCGTCCGGCGTCGCCAACGATGAAACCATCGCCAGCTCCGGCCGCGCTCTTGAGCGCGCTGAAGCCATCGTGCACGCCAAGCTGAAGAGGGGCCTCGCGGTTCTGGCTACCATCGGCTCGACCGCTCCTTTCGTCGGCCTCCTCGGCACCGTCATCGGCATCCTTAACGCGTTCAACCAGATCGCCACGCAGAAGACCTCGGGCATCGGCGCAGTCGCCGGCGGTATCTCTGAGGCCTTGGTCACCACGGCTTTCGGTTTGCTCGTGGCCATCCCTGCCGTTATGGCATTCAACTATTTCACCGGACGTGTCGAGAACTTCGACGTGGAGATGGACAACTCCTCGAGCGAGCTCATCGACTACTTCATCAAGCAGAGCCACAAGCGCTAGACGCTTCAGGCTGTGCACTCGGGCGAGAATCCTACGCCGGTGGAAGTGCGAAAGCTCTTCCACCGGATGATTTGAAGCTCGCGCCTTCTGCCTGATTCATCATCATGGCCGGAGGGATCCGGAGAAAAAATTAAAGGCACGGAGCCCACACAATGGCAATTGCAGTTCGCAACGAAGGCACTAAGGTAAATTCCAACATCAACGTCACCCCGATGGTCGACGTGATGCTGGTTCTGCTCATCATCTTCATGGTGATCACTCCCATGTTGCAGAATAAGGTGCAGATCGATATGGCCCAGGTCGTCAATCCGGAAAGCATGCCGGATGCCGACAAGGACGATGCCATCGTGGTTGCTGTTACCCGCGACGGGCGTGTCTTCCTGGGGCAGAATCTGGTCGACCCGAGCCAGCTCGGAAGCCTGGTTCGCGACAAGCTCGAAAACAAGACTGACAAGACAATCTTCGTCCGTGCCGATTCGCGCGCGCAATACAAGGCTGTTGAAGATGCCATTGACGACGTGCGCACCGCCGGAGTGGAAGAAGTTGGTTTGCTGACGCAGAAAAAAGAAGGCAGTTTAGCCGGAGGCGAGTAGCCGCTCCCGCTTGTTGTGCACGTAACGATATCTCAGGATTGACACGAGGAGTTTAAACCATGGCATTTTCAATGGGCGGCAGCAGCAGCATGTCCGAGATCAACGTCACGCCGATGATCGACATTCTTCTTGTGCTGCTGATCATTTTCATGGTCATCGTCCCGGTTACCCCAAAGGGTCTGGAAGCACTGGTGCCCCAGCCCCCCAAGGATCCGCAAAAGCAGCAGCAGCCGAATGACCGTACTATCGTGGTCCAGGTGCTTTACCGTGCCGGCCAGGCGCCGCTTTACAAAATCAACGAAGTCGACGTCAATCACTCTGAGCTCCAGCAGAAGCTCACTGAGATTTACGCCAACCGCGCTGAGCGCGTCATGTTCGTCAAGGGCGACGACGATGTCGAGTTTAAGTACGTCGCCGACGTGATTGACATCGGCAAGGCGGCCAACGTCGATCACATAGGATTGATGACACCGAAGATTCAAGCCGGCCAATAGCCGGGACCGGCGCAGTTTCCATCCAGCTCGAAAAGGGGGGAACTTCCGTCATGACGATGAATAGCAGCAACAATCGCGGCATGTCTTCTGAGATCAACGTAACTCCGATGATCGATGTGCTCCTGGTTCTTCTCATCATCTTCATGCTCATCGTTCCGTTACTGCCCAAAGGGGAAGCGTTAACTGCTCCCAAGCCTCCGGACAGCGATCGGGCGAGAGACAACGTTGTGGTTCTGGAACTGACAGATGGCCCCGGTGGGGAGACGGTTTACAGCATTAATCGGCATGCGGTTGCGCAAGACGATATTCAGGCAACAGTTGCCGGAATCTTCGCCAACCGAGCCAGTCGGGAGATGTTTGTGAAAGCCGATGGGCGAATGGCTTTTACCAAGGTTGCGGATGCGATTGATACAATTCGATCCGCTGGTGTGGAACGCGTAGGTTTGCTTACCCCCGCTGTTGAGGCGGGCAGATAGCAGCAGTAGTTTGCTGCGCACGGCAGCCTGTGATTGCCGGCACAGCCGAGTGCGGTTAATCCGGCGAGCGCGGGAGTACAATTTTTACATCCCTGGTTTCGCTCGTCTGTCGTACGCGGCCAGTTCGAAACATACAAGGCGCGGCCTGAAAGCCTTCGCCTGAAGGAGAAGGAAATAGACATGAATGGTCCCGCACGTTTTTTGGGCTACGCGGTAACCTTGGCCGGCATGGTGCTTACCATGAGCGGATGCAGCCAGCTTGCTGCCCGCGACCAGTTGAACAAGGGTGTCGAAGCATACAAGAATGCCCACTATGAGGAGGCTATCGGCCACTTCCAGAAGGCGACCGAGCTCGATCCCAACCTGCCCATGGCCAAGACCTATCTGGCCACAGCGCTGTCACAAAACATTGTGCCGGGACTTACCACTCCCGAAAACATGAAGACGGCCGACCAGGCAATCTCGATCTTCCAGGATGTACTTTCAAAGGACCCGAACGATGTCAACAGCATGAAGCAGATCGCGGGTATCTACTTCAACCTCAAGGAACTCGACAAGGCCGAAGAATGGCAGAAAAAGGTCCTCGTCGTCGATCCTAAAGATCCTGAGGCAGCCTATACCATCGGCGTCATCGACTGGACCCAGGCCCATGAGAACAAGCTCAAGGCGCTGCAGGATGCCGGACTCAATGACGACGGCAAGGGCAACGCCAAGGCTCCCAAGAAGGTGATGGAGCCTCTCGCCCAGTCCAATGGCCCGCTGGTCGCAGAAGGTCTGAAGTACCTCCAGATGGCCGTCGACAACCGCCCGAGTTACGACGACGCCATGCAGTATCTCAACCTGATTTACCGCAACAAGGCTGACGTGGACTACGGCAATACCGCGGCCGTCAACCAGGATCTCGCCATGGCGCAGGACTGGACCAACAAGGCCATGGGCCAGCGCAAGTTGAATGAAGAAAAGAAGAACGCCGGTCCAGGAGGCATCACGATGGACTCCAACGGCAACTTGAAATAACCTGACAACCTCACGTCAAATCAACGTCGGCCTCCGCATTTGCGGAGGCCGTCGTTTTTTGTTCAGTGTCGGTCGTGTCGCATCCGGCTCCAGGCTGGCCGTACCGAGGGTCCCATCTTCTGCGAAAGAACTCCACCCGGACAGGACTTGTACCAGGGCATCGCTTTAGCCCTGCCGGCAATGCTGAGCGGACACAAGCGGGTTGGTCCTTAAGTCCATCGATTCAAGGCTTCTGGCTTTGCGGGGAATTACATCAATCGGGCGCATCATAGTTCCATGAGCACACCTACGCCCCACCCACTTGCATTCGCTTCGGGCCGTCAGGCAAGTCCCAAGCCTCGCTTATCGTTCCCCGCTTGCCAATTCCAGAGACTGCAAAGGGGGGGACCCCCACCCCCCTCCCCCCCTGTCCTCGGTACATCCGTGAAACCGTGTCTGACAAGGCCAAATAAATCAACGAGTTATAAAATGTAACAACCAAAGATTTGTTACATTGGTGCCCATTTTCACCCCTTTTTGCTACAAACACAGTGCATTTAAGGCCGAGGGTTAGTTCCAGCGAATTCGAGGCCGCAAAAATCGCCCAGCTAAAAGCTAAAACTCCTACTGCCCACCCTGCTTCAGAATCTCCTCGGCAAAGTAGTTCCGCACCTTGGCATCATCCTGCAGCATCTCAAGGTACGCGTTTTGCAGTAACTGCTTCTGCTGGTCGTGCAGCAGTGAGTGGATCGTCTGATGTACGCGCGGATCGCTCAATTCCCGCTGTCCCGCAGGCTCGCGGCCCGAGAGTTTGAAGATGGCGAAGTATGAGATCTTGTGCCCCGGAGACGCGCTGTCGAAGATCGGAATAACATCAGTGAACTGATCCGGCTTCAGTTTCATGATCGCATCGAAAGCTTCGGGATGAGAGTGCAGCGACGACTCTGGCACCATTCCCATGTCGCCGCCGCTCGGCACTGTGTTCGGATCTTCTGAGAAATTCGCGGCCACTGACGCAAAATCCTCTCCGCTTTCGAGCTTGTTGTGCGCGGCGTCAATCTTCTTTCTGGCGTCAGCCTCACTGGTTACATGGGCTGGCTGCCCTTCTCCCTGGGGTACCGCGCCCACGCTCACCACAATCTGCGAAAGCCGGTACTGCGGCTCAACAAAATTCCATTCCGATTTGTTGGCCGCATAATAATAGGCAATCTCCGCATCGGTAATGTTGATGCGCGACTCAATCTCTTTGTTCAGCAGCTTTTGCGTCGTCAACTGCCGCCGCAGGTTCTTCTTGTACTCATCGAGAGTAAGGTTCTGCTGCTTCAGCAAATTATTAAACTGCTCTTCGGTCCACGGCGCCTTGGCCTCAGTCAGCTTGGCGTTCACATCTTCGTCGGTCGCCGTCAAATTCAGGTGGGCAGCCCGTTGCTGCAGAATCTCGTCGTTAATCATCTTCTGCAGCACTTGCAGGCGCAGCATGTTCGCTTCAACCCCCGAGGGTTTCTGCGTCGAATCGTTCAGGTTGGCCTTGTAAAGGCGGTCGAGATCGGAACGCGAAATCTCCTTCCCGTTTACGGTCGCAACCACGTCTGCCGAGGGCGACCCCTTGCAACCGGCTATGAAGGGAAGCAGTGCGGCGAAAACAGCAAGCGGAACGATAGACCCTAGACGAATCCTGAAAACTGAATCAGCGTGCAAAGTCACTACTCCTGCGGAACCGGTTTTTTGGGCGCCGCTGCCAGATCAAATCGAGAGCCCGCTCCACGGCGGATTCGCGGCTTGTTCCGGCATTCAAGCATAAATCTCTTCCCCTTCATGGGGATAGTGGCTCAGCTCGGTTTCACAGCCGGCGTTGAACCTGCCGCAGGCTGCGCCCCTGCCGGCGCAGCCTGCGGCGCGCCCGTTGAACCGGGCCCCGCAGCCGGTGCCACTGCAGGCTCAGGTGCCGGCATCGGCGGAGGCTGTTCGCCCGCCGCTCGCAGCGCACGGTCGATTGCCGCCCACAACATATCCTGCGGCACTGCGCCGTTCACCTTCTCGCCGTTGATAAACAGCATGGGGGTGCCCTCCAGCCCCAGTGCATCGGCTTCCTTAGTCGAAGCCTTAACCCCAGCTTCATCCTGCTTTGATAGGCATACGTTCAGAGCCTGTTCGTCCAGCTTGCCCAGCGTCGCTTCCTGTCGCGCAATCCGGTCCAGTGCGGCAAAGCTCTTCGTCGGGTCGTGGTTATCGCCGGATATTTCCTGCGTGTGGCCGTGCACGTAGTCAACATAGCTCCAATACACGGTGCCGCTCTGCGTCGCCAGGCAGTTCGCGTCCACTGATGCGTGCATCGCCCACGGGTGCTCCTCAAGCGGGCTGTCTTTATAAATCAGCCGGATCAGGCTGCCGTAGTGGTCGAGCGTGGTCGGGAACAACTCTGCGTGCATCCGCGCGCAATAAGGGCACTCCAGGTCATCAAAGTTTACGATTGTTACCTTGGCCGCGGGATTGCCCCGAATCGGCCGGCCGGCGAGATCGATCGATGTAGACGGGTCCTTGGCCAGGTCCCATGTGCTCAAACGGGCCAGCGTCTTGTTGTCTTTCGAAATCAACAAGTCGAGTTCCTGGGTTCTGCCGCCTCGAGAGAGCGTCACAGGAATCGTGTCGTAGCCGGTTATCGTGCTGGGCGTCCTGGCGCCGATGCTTATCGCGATATTCGGCTCCAAATCAAATTGCGAGCGCACCTGGAGTTCAATCTGGCGCTGCAATGTGGCATCCAGGGGGGGCGCAGGGATAGATTGTGCCTTGCATCCCACGGCAAGGCCAAGTGCGAGAAAACCAGCCAACAAACTGATACGCGACAAAAGAAAGTCCTCTATAGAAAAGGATACCGCAGCGGCTCGCGTTTCCTTGAAGATATGGAATGGACGCTGGGCGCGGGGAAAGGCTAGCGGCGTGGAGCAACCGCTGATTTCAGGGGCATCGCGGAGTCAGGTTAGCGCACCCCCCCACCTCGATCACGAGGGGGCTTTGACGTTTCCTCGGCCACAGACAGAGACGCCTTCGGCTGGGTAAACTGCTGCTGTGCCATCGCAATCGCGCAGGTTTCAGCATCACGGACGGATGCACTTCGTCGCCATCGCTTGCCTTTTCGGCGTTTGCGCTAATCTAGCGCCTGCACAAACACAAAGTTCCGCCCCTGTTGTCGCGCAGCCGGATACCGGCAGTCCTGTCATTCAGGTGCAATCGAAGTTGGTGGTTGTTCGGGTCATGGTCGCCGACAAAAAGGCTTGGCACAATGGACCGAGCGAAGCGGGCAAGCGGTGTGCGCTCGCGGCGGAGCAGACCCGCTACAGTCTTTCTCCGACCGAGCCGTACCTGCCGCCGGATTGCGATGGCGTCTTTATTCGCGGTTTGACCGCAAACGATTTTCATCTAATGGTCGACGGGATTGAACAGAAAATTGAGAACATAACCAGTGAGAACGAAGGGCTCAATATTCGCGACAATCTCGGCCTACATATCGATTATGCTCAAACTCCCAAAGGGAAATGGAGCACCACCGACTTCCCCGTTCCCCACTACATCTATACCGGTGAACTGGTCTTCGGCCTTGAGGCGCGGAACCGGTACGACATCTCATTCGTGCCTCAAGGGGCTGGCTCGACTGGGTGTCACAAGATAAGTGTCAAGGTGGACCGTCGCAATTCAATCGTGGTGGCGCGCGAGGAGTATTGTGCCAGTGAATCACCCTCTGACATTTTGAACGGCAGCACGTTTGGCAATCAATTGGAGCAAGATCTCGCCACTGGCCAACCGGGACAGCTTCCGTTCGCACTGCAAGCCGCGGTGTTCCAAGGCGATCAGGGTAGAGGTCGAGTGAGAATCGTGCTGGAATTTCCTATGGCCGTACTTCACCGGCAATGGAGTCAAGACTGGATCGAGCACGCCACAATCGGCGTGCTGGGGATCATCTATGGACACGACGGTACTCTCATGTCCCGGTTCAGCGACTTTGCTTGTTGCACACCGTACTCAACCGGGTCGATGATTGGCGAGGGAATGATGACCATGGACAGACTTAATGGGCTGGCCAGGCAATTCGGATTGGGATTTGGATTCAACCTCGCTTCGACTCTCGTGATTCCTATGGAAAGGGGAACTCTTCCTTCTCGCTATGAAACCTACGTCGATCTTCCCCCTGGCGGATACGACTTGCGGATTATTCTGAGCGATGGCGAGAACTTCGGCAGGGCAGAAACTCATCTGAATGTAGAAAGCATTGACGGCAACGCTTTATCACTGAGCTCTGTGATGCTATGCAACCGTTTCCGAGACGCGCACGTCGCCGAAGTAGAGACCGGGGCCGCTAATTTTGCCCCACAGTATGTCCCTACCGTCAGCAAGAGTGTTCAAGTCAGTCCTTCCGGGTATATGAGGTTCGCTTCTGATGAGAATCTGATCGCATACTTTGAAATCTATAAGCCGCAGCTGGAGTCGGGAGCGGAGTCCGGAATTCAGGCGCATTTGAAAATTGTCGATGCAAAAAGCGGCAGTTTGATAAAGGATTTCCCCGCAGTGGATGCGGAGACCTACGAGCGACCTGGAAGTGATGTCATTCCAATCGCCCGTGAAGTCCCGATTTCAGAGTTACCCAAAGGCCAATACCGGTTGGAGGTTCAAGCGTCGGATGCAGCCGGGCACAGCACGCCTTGGCAAGCAGCGGCCTTCTCAATCAAATGAAAGACAAACTGCCGATTTACAGGCCCGCAGGCCTTCCTAATCGCATCGAATGGCAATCATCGGGTCAACCTTGGTGGCTCGTCTGGCAGGCAGGTAGGCCGAGAATATCGCCATCGCACTGACGACCGCGACAGCCAAAGCAAACGTCGCCAGGTCCAACGGGTTCAAATCGAAAAGCTGAAGCTTGATATATCTGGCCGCAGTGATGGCGAGAGGCAGACCCAAAGCAACGCCGATTGAAAGCAGCAGCAGCGATTCGCGAAGGATCATCCAGAGCACGGTGCGCCCCGGTGCACCCAGCGCAAAGCGAATACCGATCTCATTGGTCCGGCGAACGACGTTGTAGCTCATCACCCCATAAAGTCCGATGGCCGCAAGCAGCAGGGCAAGCAGTGAAAAAAGGCCCGTCAAGGCCGAAATGAGCTCGTCGTGGCTCATAAGGCTTGAAACCTGGTCATGGATAGTCGTGACGTGGAGCAGCGGCAGATTGGGGTCAATTGAAGCGACTGCCGCGCGCAGGTCGGCGATGCTGCGGGAGGGGTCGCCAGTGGTGCGCAGGATAAGGTTGCCGGCGAAGCAATTGTTGTTCTCTTCAGGTGGGGCTGTTTTGGCTGTTCCGCTTGCCGGTTGACTGGCAGATGTAAACGGTGCGATCTGCGCCAACGGAATGTAAGTCATCCATACCGGCTTGGTGTTGCGAGGATCGGTAGATTTGCTGTCTCGTGCTATGCCCACTATCTGCCAGGGGCCGGCGACACTGTCAATGTCAAGAGTAAGCAGGCGGCCAACGGCGTCGCCCTTGGGAAAGAAGTGGCTGGCGAGCGCCTGGCTGATTACCGCAACCTTGAGACTGCCGGATGAGTCGGCAGGCGTAATGGCGCGGCCCGCAACGATGGAAATGCCGGCGGTCTCAAAGTAGCTGCCAGACACGCGGTTAAGCAGCGAGGTCATGTTTTCTTTGGGCGCAGGAGTGTATCCCGAGAAGCGAATGGTCGACGCCCAGTTGCCTTCTGAAATGGGGGCGGTGCCCGAAATTGCGACCGATCGAACGCCGGGGAGTGTGGATAGCCGATCGATAAGCTGCTGGTGCAGTGCCGAAGCTTGAGTGGTCTTGTATCCGGCAAGCTGGGCATCGAATTGGGCCACCAGCAGATGGGTGCGTTCAAATCCAAAGTCCTGGTTTTGAAGGTTGCGGAGAGAGCGCAGAAAGAGGCCTGCGCCGACCAGCAAAAGAAGTGATACCGTGATTTGAGCTATCACCAGGGTTTTTGGCCAAAGGCGGGAGGATCTGCCACCTCCGGCTTGCGCGGTGCGCGCATTGGAAGCGAGGGTAGTTGCCGCTCCGGTGCGGGATGCCACGAAAGCCGGAGCCAACCCGAAGAGCACGCCGGTAGAAAGCGCGACCGCCAGCGTGAAAAGCAAAATTGCGGCGTCGGGGGTGGGGCTAAGAGCGGTGGCGCCGGCGCCGTGCGAGACAAAAGCAATCAGGGCACGGGTTGCGACAAAGGCAACCAACAGCCCGAACGCGCCTCCTGTGATTGCCAGCAGCATCGTCTCGATGAGACTTTGGCGCACGATGCGGGCGCGGCTGGAGCCGAGAGCGAGGCGCGTCGCAGTTTCTCGCTGACGCGTAGCTGCACGGGCCAGTAGAAAGTTTGCCAGGTTGGCGCAGGCGATGAGAAGAACAAGAACGACGACGGCCATCAGGATGCCAAGTGAATCACCATACTGGCTGCGCATCTGCGATACGCCTTGCCGAGCGGCGAACAGTGGAACTGTAACGCGATTGATCTCCTGCTGGCGGGCAGCGGAGATGGCATTGCCTTCCGTGGCGCGGATGCGGGCGTGCACCTGCTGATTCAGCCATTGCTGACTTTGCTCGAATGCCTCGTGATTTGACACTGCCTCGGGGCTGAGCCTGCCGAACAGATGCAAAAAATATGGCGCAAATTCGGCAGATAGGTACGACTGATCCTGATAAACCACCGGCTGCATCATGATGGGCGTCCAGAGTGCGGCAGGTTCGATCTCCAACTTGAAGCCTTGAAATTCTCTCGGCATTACTCCGATGACGGTGAAGGGCGTTCCGTTAATTGCGATTACTTTGCCCAGAATCGCTGGGTCGGCAGACATTGATTGCTGCCAGAACCGATAACTGATGTCGGCGACTGCGCCGGCCGAGGGTGTTGCGTTGTCAGAGGGGCCGATCAGCCGGCCCATCAGAGGACGCACTCCAAGCAAACTGAAGTAGTTGCCTGAGACAAGAGTTGCGGGGACGGTGATGGCTTGCGCGGCAGCCCCGGACGTTCCAGCATCAGAGGGGCGACGAACGCTGACCGTGGGGGAAAAACTGCTATACGATGCGATGCCTTGAAAGGGCCCGGGCGCGGTTTCTAGCTGGTGCGCGAAATACCATGAGAACAAGCCGTAGGTGCCGAGATCGACTCCTCCTAAGATTCCGCCTCCGTCGGACTTATCAAAGGTAACCAACTGGCTGGGGTCGCGCACGGGTAGATCACGCAGCACAACCTGGTGCATGAGCGTGAAGATTGCGGTGTTACCGCCGATGCCGAGCGCCAGTGAGAGCAGCGCCACAATGGTGAACCCCGGACTCTTGCATAACGAGCGAATGCTCAGCCGCAGATCCTGCAGCAAGCCATCGAGCGTCGATTCCCAACGCGATGACCATACCTGATGCTTGACAGAGTTCTGGCTGCCCATCTCGACCAGTGCGGCGCGACGCGCAATCTCAGGAGCCATGCCATTCGATTGTTTCTCGGCGACAGATTCTTCCACATAGCTGCGCAGTTCATCGTCAAGGTCGGCTTCAACCCGCTGCTTGTGGATGAGAGACCTCAGGCCCTGGATGAGATTGGTGAACCACCTCATTGAATTCCTCCGGCGATATTCCTTGAACTGGTTACGCTTCGAGAATGCGCGAGATTGCGGTTATCTGTCGCTGCCACTGTTTGGTTTCCGCGGCAAGGGCTTTGCGGCCGCTTGCGGTGAGCATGTAGTACTTTGCACGCCGATTGTTTTCTGTGGCGCGCCATTCCGAACTTGCATGGCCGGCCCGTTCCATGCGGCTGAGCGCGGGCAGCAGCGAACCGGGATTGACGCGAAAGACTCCCTGGCTGATTTGCTCAATGCGTAGCGCAACACCGTAACCATGCATCGGTTCCAGTGCCAGGGTTTTCAGGATGAGCATCTCCAGGGTGCCTTGGACCATGTCACGGGATTCGGGGAAATGCTTGCTGACTTCGTCTTGGCTGGCAGGCAAGGTGTTCTCCTCTTGTTAATCAAGATGAGAATGCATTTCCTCTTGTTTGTCAAGAGGAGGAGAATTGTGCAGTTGGTCTGACCCGTCGAACATCGCGCCGGCCGAACGAATTTCTGGCGTCAACCGCCTCAATACGCCGGCGGCAAAACCGGATCATGGAAGACTGAGGTCGTGCGCCTCACGTCTCCCACAGTCCCAAAGTTGGCCAGCGTAAAGCCGTAGAGCCACTCCTGCTCATTACGGCTGGTTGATCCCACGCTGCCCAGCTGGAATCGCCGGTAGCCCATGGTCAGGCCGCAGCAGTCCCAGTTGTAAACGGCCTGAATGCCGCCGTACTGGATTCGGTTGTCGACATAGTCGTAGCCGCCGTTGGCCGCCAGGTTGAACCCCTGCCGGCTCTGCTTGCCGATTTCAAGAAATGGCGTCACGATCTGGCTCTTCAATGTCGGATTCGCCGTTTCCGGATTCTCAAACACGGCATTCAGCAAGGCGTGGCCCACCCCCACCGTTGTGCCGCCCCAACTGTAGCCGGCAAAAATATTATTGGCATTCAGCTCGCCCTTCCTGGGGTCGTAATCCATGTCCCACTCCACCCGCATGTTGTTGACGGCCTCAAATCGTAAACGCGAAATGATGGGAGAAAGATTGCGCGGCGAGGTCACAAACGTCACGCCGGTCAAATCGAGTGTCGACTCAAAAACATTGCGCCTCGAGGGAATAACAGCCCCGCCAAATTTTGGATCGATGAAAAACTCCTGCGCGATCTGCCAGCTTGCCCACTCGCGCATTTGCTGCGGACAATCTTGATTCTCGCCCCCCTCGCACGGCTTTTGACTCAGCGGCCGCATATAAAAACGCTGCGTAAGCGAGAACCCGCCAACGTTGGTATTGGTCACAATATCGGTAGGATCGAAGAGCAAAACATGCTGTTCCTGCTCGCCGATGCCGCCGACATAGCGGTACGTGATTTCAGGCTCAATCACGTGGCGCAGCTCGCGGTTCCACATCGGAATCCTGAAATCGCGCTCCATCACCGGCGGTCGCAGGTCAAGCGACGCCTCAACGTCGGCGCGGAACAACGGATCGTGGCTGATAAAGGGAATCTGCTCATGCGCACCGGTCAAGTCGGGATTCTGGCTGATGGTGTAGTGCGTTATCCGCACGCCGCCCTCAGGAGTGATGCTCCACCCCCCAGCGTAAAACGGCATCGCGATGTGCGGGTTAAAGTCCAGCCGGCCCACATTGCGCGCATAAAAGCGCGGCTCAGAGCGATTCAAATAACTCAATGACGACCCCAGCCCCCACTCCAGCGGCGACGAACCCACTGGCCGATCGATTACATCGTAACGCACTTCGGGCAAATGCAGAATTCTGGCCTCGTCGCCATTTGTTGAGCTGGCAAATGTCTGGAACCGGTCGAATGAGGCCGAGGGAATGAAACCATTATGCTGGTGCGTTACAGCCAGGTCGCTCGCAACCTCGGAGCTGATCGCCTGCGAAAAATTCTCGGCAAATACCAGCCTGTAAACATAACTGGAGAGATACTCAACAATACCCGCGACGCGCGTGTTGGGCGTCAGATCCTTGCGCCCCAGCGCCACCACGTCCACGCCGCCCTGGTTTACCAGCACCTGGCCGGTTGGGCCGGGAATGTGGCCGGGCCCGAATGCAGTTTTCGCATTAGGGGTGGCAGTTGTACCGAATTCCTGTTCCACGCCACGATCCAGCAGGGCGTTCCAGCGCGCGGTCACGTGGTCGTTTCCAGGCCCTTTGTAGTGGAAGTCGCCGTTGGGGGCCCAGACGCGCTTGCTGAAGTATTCCGCGCCCACAATCATGTCCATGCTGCGATTGATGGCCCAATAAAACTGCTCGCCAATTACGTATCCCTTGATTGAAGAGTTGCTCGGCACTGGGATCAGGAATCCGCTCTCGCGGCCGCCCTCGCTTGCCGGATGCCGCAAATACGGCAGATAGAAAACTGGTATGCCCACAATCTCCAACCATGCGTTCTTCATCTCTGCGCGCTGGTTCTCAAGCTCGATGGTCTTGGCCATTACTCGCCAGTCGGGGTGGGGCAGCCTGCAGTTGGTAATCGAGCCGTCGATGATTTGGTAGCTGCCTTCGCCCGTTTGAAGCAGCACGCGCCCCTTGAACAGCATGGGGTTCACCGTGGAGTAGACCAGGCTCTTCCCCGCGCGCCGCACGCCCTGCGAACCGTCGACGTTGAAGAAGCGCGCCGTGTGTGTATTCAACCGCAGTTCGCCTTGCGTCGCGGTGATGAATATGTCATTGGGTCCGCCGGTCAATTTCAGGTGGCCGTCAGCCTCAACCTCTGAGGTCGACTCGTGATAGGTCACTTTATCCGCGTGCAGCGTGTAGTTTTCGTAATAGATCGCCACGTCGCCATCCAGCGTCCACACGTCGCCAAGTCGCGTTTGCTCGCGTGCAGTCCAGCGAATGGGTTCCCCCGTGGGCGGCGCCGGCTGGGGCTGAGCAACAGGAATCAGCTCCTGCCCGGGATCGTCGGGGAGCTGGTCGAATTGGATGCCTGGCTGGAGACCACGCTGTGCACCGGTTTGGTTCGATGCGGCTGCCTGGGCCGGCGCCTGAGGAGGGACCCCATTGGTCAACGCTTGTCCGCCAACTTGAAGGTGACAGAGAGCCAGCAGCGTGATAGATACTAGAGTACGAGGTGGCATTCCTGACCAGTGATAGGCCAAGAATAACAAATTTGGCCCAGCACCGATGGGACGATAGCCTCGACGCTCTGGCAGCAACAAAAGCCGATTTTTCTTTTTCGCCGCTCCTGCACCCAACAAGTGACAGGGGCAGCGCGCTTTTGTTTTCGCGGCCCATCTTCTCCTCAAAACATGTAGTAGTGCCGCGTGGGTCGCTCTCCAAATCCCCCACGCTGCCAAAACTGCTGACACGGTCCGCAAGCTGTGATCGCCGACGCGCTGAAGGGATCTGGGAGCATTGAGCACATCGTTGAATCCGTTGCAGGAACCGGCGTGGAAGCAGGAAGTGAATCGGCGGGTTGCCGCCCACATGAAGGGCAAAGTCCCTTCTGCCCAGACTGAAACTCAAGAGCACGCAGCACCCGCGCCCGGCAGCCGGGCCGCCAAGGCTGCTGACCGAGTTGCGAGGCGCTTTGCCCAGGCGCCCAGCTATAACGAGCTGCTCGCTACAGAGGCTCGCGCGGCTGTTGAAGCGGCTGAAGCCGCATCGCTTGCCGCACAGGAGGCTCACGCCAAGGCGCAGATGGTTCTGGCCGGCATTGAAGCCGCGGCTGAAGGAGGACCCGTTCCTGATCCTTTCCGGGAGCCGCACGTTGCCGAGGTGGTGCCCTTTGCCCCGGTACTGCGCGAGACCCAGGCGCGCGAAGCCAAAGTATTTGAAGCCGAGACGCAAAGCGAATCGGCCGCGGAGCGCTTCGCCATCCGCTGGGAGCCCGATTTCCCCACTCGCAACGCTGACCCCGAAGCTATTCACGCGACCCACGGAGAAAGCCTGTTCGATGCCGCGGGCGATGCGTCGCAGCGCACTGGATTTGAGCAGCTTCAGGCACCGGAGATCGACGTCGTTGAGCCTGCCCAGCCAATCCTCGGCAATGTCATTGAATTTCCGCGGCAGATTGTGGCCACTCGCAAAGTGCGACCGCGGCTGGCCGAGGGACCGCTGTCGTCGTATCCCGGCAGCGCGCAGCTAAGCATTTTTGAGGTTGACCCGGGTGCGGTCTCGGTCGAACCCGAAGCGGAAAGCCCCGTGACCGCACAGCAGGTTGCCGACTGGACCATTCCTGACTGGTCAAGCATCAGGCTAGCGCCAGAACCTGAGTCGGAGTACGAACTGCTTGAGGAACCCGCGCCCCAGCCCGCGCCTGCTCCTGAAATCGAATTGGCGGGGTTGAGCCGGAGAATCCTGGCCAGCGTGGTCGATACAGCGCTGGTGGCAGGCGCATGTCTGGCTGCTGTGGCGATGGCGGCCAACAACGCAAGCGCGCTGCCCGCGCTGCGCTCCATTGAAATCGGATCGCTGGTGGCTTTGCTGCTGGCCGGTGCGGCCTACAAGGTGCTGTTCTTCACCCTGGCTCGCGCCACGCCCGGAATGAAATACGCCCGGCTCGCGCTGTGCACCTTTGACGGCGGCGTTCCCACGCGGGCGCAGCGATATGCGCGGCTGGCCGCGTTGCTGCTTTCCATTTTGCCGGTAGGTCTAGGCTTTGCCTGGGCCATCTTCGACGACCAGAACCTTACCTGGCACGATCGTATCACCCGCACTTATCTGCGGGTAAGTTAGCTGTAGAGCTATACGCAAAATGGTAGTGCTGGGCTCCACAGCTACGAAATTACTCATTGGAAGAGCAAGAAGTGTCAGGGCACGACTTCCGCCATGTCCGTGCTGGGACTGCGGCCCGTGAAAACTCATGAAAATCGACATCGCGTTTTCGGCCCGGGCTAAACGCGCCGTAGGCGCAACGTATGTTAGCCCAGCGTTTCAACGCTGGGAAGGCAGCCCCAAAAACCACGCGGCCCTGTAGGGGCGATGCAATTCTTTCGCTCGAACACCGGAGTCCACATGGGTACGCCCCGAACCCTGGGAAAGCTCAGGAGATGGTCTTCTCGCCCGTAGGGGTGCGGCGAATTCCCCCGCCGCCGGTTTCCGCATTCATGCGTTTTCCCCATTTTCGACCCTGCCAATAAGACCCATCAACGAGCTGGGTTTTAACCCCTGCGCTTCCGGCCCCGGCATTTCGCAGCGTGAGTTTTTTCCCTGACCCCGCCGAGGGAATTGATACTGGTTCCCGTCGGATCGATCTCGCTATTCCGGTTCCGTCAAGTCGCGAATTTTTATCAGCAGGTCCGCCGGGTGTACCGGCTTCAAAAGCAGGTCGAAGTTATGCCCATTTGCCTGCGCAGCCTCAAGCAGGTGCGCAGTCGCAGCCTGCCCTGAAAACAACAATACTTTGCAATTCGGGCAAAGCTCTTTCACTTTTATTGCCAGCTCGATCCCTGACAGCAGCGGCATCACCACGTCTGAAATCAAAAGGTCAGGAGACTCAAGCCGAGCGGCTTCCAAAGCCTCAAGTGGCTTGCTGAAAGCTCTGGCACGGAAGCCGCCCTGCAAGCGCAAAATCATGGTCAGGGTTGACGCGATGACTTCCTCGTCATCGACAACAAATACGTATGGTTGCCGGTGCGACTCAGGCATGATGATTTCCTTTTCTCCAGACTCGAGGATCGACCACTTCCAGGGCCCTGGTTAGAACTTTACTGCCGATCATTCCTACCTAAATGGATTGTCGATGTCATTCCTGGAAAAAGAATATCAATTCAAAGTCCTTCAACCCCTGCGGGTAATTGAGACTGGCCGTTTCCTGGCAGGCTCTGATTGTTGTTCATAGCCGGTGCTGGTTGCAGGTGGCTTTTTCCCTTCGATTGCGCTTACTCCCGGTTCGCCTTGAGCCGTCGACGGCCTTGCCGCGGAGAGCCCTGCATTGATGAGCACTTCTCGTATGCCCCACAGCAGCGCGCCCGGTTCACTGTCGACTCTCAAACCGGCGAACTCTTCGTCTTTGAAGAAAATTCCGGAAACAAAGACCACTGGAACACGCGACCCGGTCGTTCGAATCCATTGGGAGAAGCGGACTTTTTCGCTCGCGGGAATGGATTGACACACGAGTATGAGATTGAAATCGCCTTGTTGAAAGCGTTCGACTGCCTCTCTAACCGAGTACGCTGATACGACGGTGTAGCCAGCCGTTTCCAACACGAGATTGCGAGTCCCCAGCAACTCCGGGTCTAGCCCTACCGATAGGATGACGGTTGGCTCCATGGAACATCCTTTGCTTTCCAGCGAGAACCTTGACTTCGGCCGCAGAGGCTCCAAATCTTGCCTTGATTCTTGAAGGCTTTTTTGTTTCAGCTTGCAGCCGACCTTTTTCCGCTTATCCGTTCCTTCAGCCCGCTATTTGTCTTCACGGGAGCAGGAGGCATTCGACTTTCAGCGCCCGTTTTTCGGGGAGGGCGCATCAAGCAAATATGGAGCAGGTGGCATTAACTTACCTATCCAGAAACAGGGATGTCAATCCCCGGGCGTCGATCGGATCTCAAAGCACTTGCATCTCGGCCACCAACAAAAAAACCGGCTACCAGCCAGCAAGGGATCGGCAGAATTTCGTTCGATGCCACACCGCGCCAAGCTGACGGTAATCTTCCTGGTAATCAGGCGTCTGTCTCCTATCGAACATATCAGCAGCCACACCGTAGCGTAGGATTGCTGCACATCTCGATACGCACGCGGCCCGTCCCGGTTCGAATTCAGTTCGAGTTCGGTTTTCTTGCGCGTTAGGGTGCAAGCCTTTTGGCTTCACGACGTGAAGGAGCTCGATGGAATCGAAAACAGTTTCAGCACCATACAAAAACCGCGTGCTTGCTTCGTTGCCGGCAGCTGAAATCAAGCGTCTTGCGCCCCATCTCTCACCCGTAGCCCTGATGGTAAATCGAACACTGCACGACGCCGGCCAGACTATCGATTCCGTCTATTTTCTTGAAGACGGAGTTTGTTCCATTGTTGCCACCATGGCATCAGGAAATACCGTCGAGGTGGGTATCATCGGGCGGGAAGGTTTTGTGGGGCTACCCGCCGTGCTCGGCACTCAAGCTTCACCCAACCGGGCCTTCATGCAGATTCCGGGTCACGGCTATAGCATCAAGGCCAAAATCTTGCAGGAACAGTCTGAGGCATCGAAGGAACTGCGTCTGCTCTTGCAACGAGTGGTTCAGGGAATGCTTGTGCAAACCGCCCAGACCGCCGCATGTAATCGTGTGCATGAACTCGAAGAACGTCTTGCCCGGTGGCTGTTGATGTGCCAGGACCGGGTTCAAAGCGATCAAATAGGCATCACCCACGAGTTTCTGGCCATGATGCTGGGAACACGCCGCACCTCGGTAACGGTGGCCGCCGGCACATTGAGCAAGGCAGGCATCATCTCCTATTCGCGTGGGCTTGTCACCATCCAAAACCGCAAGCAACTCGAAAATGCTGCGTGCGAGTGCTATCGCGTAGTGCACGAGGAAGATCTGCGCCTCGGACTCTTCTAGATTTATCCAATCCCCTGCCCACAGCCAAGCCTAGCTACGAAACCTGCACGGGTTGACGCCCTGCGACCCCATGTGAGTAACTGGTCTGTTTCTCGGACTTTTGAATTCACTTACCGATTGGATGAATCCATGCCCAGTTATTCCCGCGTTCCGGCAATCGTATTTTTTGCACTTTTCTCGCTCTCCGCCAACCTCTTTGGCCAGGACCATCCCCCCAAATTTACCGATGCCGACCGTCCCTGGCTGAACACGTCGCTGCCCAAAGACAAGCGCGTCGATGCCCTGATCGGCAAGATGAGCCTTGAAGAAAAAGTGCAGCAGATGCGCGACCACTCGCCCGCCATTCCGCGCCTGGGCGTGCCCAAATACGACTGGTGGAACGAAGGTCTGCACGGCGTTGCATTCTCCGGCTACGCTACCAATTTTCCGCAGGTGATTGGAATGGCGGCCACCTGGGACGCGCCGCTGGTGCACCAGATGGGCCAGACCATCTCTACCGAGGCCCGCGCCAAGTACAACCAGGCCATTCGCGACAACGACCACGAAGCATTCTTCGGCCTCACCTTCTGGGCGCCCAACATCAACATCTTTCGCGATCCGCGCTGGGGCCGGGGGCAGGAAACCTACGGAGAAGATCCATTCCTCACCGGCCACATGGCAGTCGCCTTCGTCACCGGCATGCAGGGCGACGACCCCAATCACCTGAAAGTGGTTTCAACTCCCAAGCACTTTGCCGTTCACAGCGGCCCAGAGAGCACGCGCCACCGCGCCGACGTCGACATAAGCAATCATGATCTTGAAGACACATATCTGCCGGCCTTTCGCGCCGCTGTCACTCAAGGCCATGCGCAGTCTGTAATGTGCGCCTACAACTCGATTGACGGCGCGCCCGCCTGCGCCAACACCATGCTGCTGAAAGACCACCTTCGCGATGCCTGGCACTTTGACGGATACGTAGTGAGCGATTGCGCCGCGGTAGCTGACGTTTTCGATGGCCACCGTTTTGCACCCGACATGGCCCACGCCGCCGCCGACGCAGTGAAGGCCGGCACCGATCTAGAGTGCGGTTACGGGCTTGGCCAGGCGTTTCCCTCTCTTGTAGATGCCGTGCACAAAAACCTCATCAGCGAAGAAGATCTCAATCAAGCCTTGCGCCGCCTTTACCGCGAGCGCTTCCGCCTGGGCATGTTCGATCCTCCGGCAAGCTACGCCTACGGCCGCATTGGAATGGACGAGAACAATACGCCAGCGCACCGCGCACTTTCGCTGAAGGCCGCGCGCGAATCAATCGTGCTGCTCAAGAACGATGGCGCGCTGCCGTTGAAGCCAAGCCTCAAGAACATAGCCGTAATCGGGCCAACGGCGGAGTTGGTTCAGTCGCTGCAAGGCAACTACAACGGCCCGCCGCCGAACCCCGTTTATCCCCTCGTAGGAATCGAGAAGCGTTTTACCGGCGCGCACATCGTCTACGCCATGGGATCGAGCCTAGCCGAGGGCTTTGCCACGCCGATCGAACACACGGCTCTCCATCCCGCAGCCGGCAGCAAAGAGTACGGCCTCAAAGGCGAGTACTTCGCATCGGACGATATGACCGGAACGCCGGTATTAACTCGCGTCGATCGCAACGTCAACTTCAACTGGGACAAGGTGGTCCCCGTGAAGGGTTTGCAGCGCAACAACTACTCAGTTCGCTGGAGCGGAGTGTTTACGCCGCCCGCCGCGGGTGACTACCGTCTCGGCGTGCGCATCAACTACTGCTACGCCTGCGAAAACGCCGAAGGGTTCAAGCTCTACGTCGATGACAAGCTGGTAGCGCAGAGCGGATCGAAGAGCGGCGAGCGCGGCCAGGTCTTCGATTCCGCGCTCCACTTCGACAGCACCGAGCCTCACGCGATCCGCCTTGAGTATTTACACAAAACCGGCACAGCCGGCATCGATCTAACGTGGACCGCGCCAGCAGAAGTTCTGAGAGATGAAGCCACCGATCAAGCAAAAAACGCAGACGTGATCATCGCCTGCCTCGGGCTTTCGCCTCAGCTCGAAGGCGAAGAGATGCCCATCAAGCTCGACGGCTTCTCAGGCGGCGACCGCACCGATATCGTTTTGCCCGCCGTGCAGGAAGATCTGCTGAAGGCACTGACAGTGACGGGCAAGCCGGTTGTGGTGGTGCTGCAAAATGGTTCGGCGCTGGCCGTCAACTACGCTGCCGAACACGCCGCCGCAATTCTGGAAGCGTGGTATCCCGGCGAAGAAGGTGGAACCGCGATTGCCGAGACTCTGGCGGGCGACAACAATCCAGCCGGCCGCTTGCCTGTTACTTTCTATCACTCGCTCGCGCAGTTGCCGCCCTTCGACAGCTACGCGATGAAGGGCCGCACCTATCGCTACATGACTGACACGCCGCTCTATCCCTTCGGTTACGGCCTCAGCTACACCACCTTCAGCTATGGCAATGTAAATCCGGTAGCAAGCAGCTTGAAGGCCGGCGACTCCATCGTCATCAAAGGCGAAGTAAAGAACACCGGCAAGCTGGCCGGAGATGACGTAATCGAACTCTATCTATCGCAGCCCCAAACCGACGTCTCCCCCCGCATAGCTCTAGCCGGATTCAAGCGCATCCATCTAGCCCCCCACCAGGCCGAGAGTGTGGAGTTCACGCTGGATCCACGAACTCTCTCCGAAGTCGACGCCGACGGCAAACGCGTGGTGATGTCCGGCGAATACAAAGTCTACTTCGGCGGCGCGCAGCCGCTCGGTGCAGACGCGCCGCCAGCAGCTACATTCACAGTGAACGGCACAGTAGAGTTACCGAAGTAGGCGGAGTAAGGCGTCCGAACTCAATTCGGAGCGAGCCCGTATTTCTCGCGATGAGCCGAAAACAGCACAGCCGATCCCCCGACCGGCGTGCTGAGTGCCTTTCTAGTCCCTATTCCCTGGTCCCTAGCCCCTGCTTCTACTCCACCACCGACCGCATAGCGCTAATCCCCGCCCCCAGCAGCGCCGTCTCATCGTCAGGCGGCAAAATCTCAAGCGAGTAGCTTTGCAGCGGCGTCATGCGCACCATGTTCTCAAGATGGCTGCGCATCAGCGACAACTCAAGAAAGTGCACGTTGTGCCCGGTGAAGTAGAAGCGGCCCGGCCCGGCAAGGTGAATAAACGAGGCGGTGGCCGCCGCCAGCGCGCGATGCCACAAGTCTACAAAATCGCGGCACCGCTGGTCGCCCTGTTTGGCGTGTGCGAAAATCTCATCCGGCTCCATGTCCAGGAACCGCAGCCGCATGGCGCGCTGGCCCATGATGCCCTCCAAGTGGCCCACGCCGCCGCATCCGCAAAAGCGTTCCTTGGGGTCGAGAGTCACGGTAATGTGGCCGCCTTCCCACACGCCCTCGACGTATGGCCAGCGTCCGTAGCCAATGCCGTTGCCAATGGTCCACACGCGCGTGAGCTTGTTGAACCGGCCGTGGGTCGCGGCCACTGCGGCAGCAATGGCGTCGGCATCGTTGCCGGCGTACACCGGTATCTGGATGCCGCGCCCTGCCAGCTCTTTGCCCAACTCTGCGGCCAGGTTCATTCCTTTAATCTGCGGCAGGTTCGGCGAGTCCTCAACCACGCCGTGGCGCACAATGCCCGGAACGGCAACCCCGATCGCATCAACCTTCCACTGCACCTCTTCGGCTAACGTCGCCACTTGGGTGGCCAGCAGGTCCACCAGCTCGCCCCGCGGAATCGCACTCAAAGCGTCGGCGGAGTCTGAAACCTCAGGAAAGCGGAGCAGTTTGCCGGCAACGCGCTGATCTTCAAGCCTGCCCGCCACAACATGGTCGGTAATCACAATGCCGATTGCGGTGGTCACTTGCCACCTCCTTGAGAAAAACCCGGCCGAATTGCCTGGTCCAGGTTTCCAACTTCTTTCCGAGTCGAATGCATCGCGCCCCAGCAAAATCGAGCTAAGAGCTAAAAGCTAGGAGCTAGAAGCTGAGAGCTGCTTTTTCACCCAGCCTGGTAACGATGCAGCCGGCCCAGCCCGTTGAATGCCGCCACCTTGTAGCACTCGGCGAGCGTTGGATAGTTGAAAACCGTTTCGATAAAGTAGTCCACCGTGCCGTCCAGCTTCATCACCGCCTGGCCAATATGCACCAGCTCGGCCGCGTCTTCGCCAATAATGTGTACGCCCAGCACCTTGCGAGTGTCGCGATGGAATATCAGCTTGAGCCGACCCGTGGTATCTCCCTTGATCTGCCCGCGAGCCACCTCGCGATAATAGGCCATGCCCACTTCGTAAGGAACGTCCTCGTCGGTAAGCTGCTCCTCGGTCTTGCCGATAAAGCTGATCTCCGGAATCGTGTAAATACCGTACGGGTAAAAACCAGGATTGGACGTGGCCGCCTGATCGTCGAAGGCCCGCGCCGCGGCAATGCGCCCCTGCTCCATTGATACCGAGGCAAGCGATGGAAATCCCACCACGTCGCCGACTGCAAAAATGTACTCCACCTTGGTCTGGTAGTGGTCGTCCACGGCAATGCGGCCGCGCTTGTCGGCCTCCACACCCGCTGCGGCAAGGTTCAGGTCGTCAACATTGCCCTGGCGGCCAACCGCGTACAGCAGCGCATCGCCTGAAACTTTTTTCTTACTCTCGAGATTGGCTACCACCGTGCCCGGCGTAGGCTCCTCAACGCTCTCCACTTCTTCGCCCATGCGCATGGTCACGCGGCTGTCGCGCAGGTGGTAGCTGAGCGTCTCAATAATCTCCTGGTCGGCGAACTCAAGCAATCGCGGGCGCTTTTCAATCAGCGTTACGCGCACGCCCAGCACCGCAAACATGCAGGTGTACTCCACGCCGATAACGCCGCCGCCCACAACGATTAGCGTTTTAGGCAGCGCATCCAGGCCCAGAATCTGGTCGCTGTTGATTATGGATTTGCCGTTGACCGGAACTTTATCGGATGACGCCGGCTTGGTGCCCACCGCAATAATAATGCGGGTCGCCTCAAGCGTGGCTTCGGCCTGCGGACCTTCAACACGCACATGGTTCGGGTCGATAAAGCTGGCAATGCCGTGCACCACATCAATGCCGTTGCGTGAGAGCTGCGCCTCGGTTACGTCCACCTCGGTCTTGATCACGGCCTGCACCCTGAACGCCAGATCGGCCATGCTGATCTTTTCTTTCACCCGGTAATTGATGCCGTAAACATTGCGGTAGTTATAACCGGAAAGGTGCAGCACGGCCTCGCGCATGGTCTTCGAGGGAATAGTGCCGGTGTTGATGCACACGCCCCCGACCACCGAGCGAGCCTCAACCACTGCCACACGCTTGCCCATTTTTGCAGCGGCCACGGCGGCGCGCTGTCCCGCCGGTCCTGAACCGATTACTACCAGGTCATACTTGATGGCGCTCATTCTGAGTCTCTCTTCCAATGGTCGATGCGCGATTCGGGTTGCGGCAAGCAAAAACAATGAAGAATGAATGAAAAATGCTAAATCTCGCAGCGATCCAGGAGCTTCACTAACCGGAGCCTAACACACAGGCCGGCGGGGCAGTGGGTACAAAAACGCCAGCCCGAAGCGCCTCATGGAACGGATGTTCTCCGATACCAAAATAAGCGCTCCGGGCTGGACTCAAGCAGACTGGGGTCTCAGGTGTGGGCCTTCCTCAGCCCCTTGCCCCATCCTTGCGATCCGCCGCGGCGGATTTCTGTCGCAAGGGTGAGAAACCGCTTCACGAGGCGAACGCACGGAAGGGAATTGCGTTTCCTATCAGGCGCGAACCGGTCGCAGCGCACCTGCTGCTGCAGAACGGGCGCGAACCGCCGTCTTCTTTTCCTGTTTCCCATCTTCCAGGCGGAACTGCGCGATCGACCCTTCCAATTCACTGGCCAGGTCGACAAAGCCTTTCAGAATCTCAAGCGTCGCTTCGGCGCCCTGTACGTTTTCGGTTGAAAGCTGCGAAATGTGGCTGGTGGACTCAGAGATCTCGCCGGCAGCCGACGCCTGTTCAGTAGCCGCGGTAGCAATCAGGTTGATCTGCTGTTCCACTTTCTTTGACGCCTCAATAATGGAGTCAAGGCTTTGCCGTGCGCGCTCCGTCTCTCCCCGGCCGCTCTCGACTGCGCTCCGGCTCTCCTGCATCAGGTCGAGCGTGTTGCGCGTCTCCTCCTGAATGGTGCGGATGGTGGCGGCAATCTCCTCAGTTGCGCCCTTGGTCCGTTCGGCCAGCCGCCGAACTTCGCCGGCCACAACCGCGAATCCGCGGCCATGCTCGCCTGCCCGGGCAGCCTCAATGGCGGCGTTAAGCGCCAGCAGGTTGGTCTGCTCGCTGATCTCCTGAATCACGTTCACTACCCGGCCAATCTCCTCCGAGCGATGAGCAAGCGACGTCATCTTCTCAGCAACGGTCTGCGTGGCTGAGGCAATGTGCTCCATGGTTGTCGCCGCTGCCTGCATCACTTCGCCACCCTGCTCGGCAGTCTCTGCCGAATCACGGCTGGCCGCTGAAGCGTCGGCGGCGTTGTGGCTTATCTCGCTGATCGTCGCCGTCATCTCCTGCACCGCCGCAGCAATCTGGTTGATTTTGCCCGATTCGCTGCGCGCGTTGCCGGCGGTCTGAGCGGACATTGCACTTACCTCCGCCGAACCGGCCGTCAGCTTTCCGGTATTCGTCGTGACAGATTCAATCACTTCCTTGATCGACGCGACACAACCATTCAGAGCTACCCCACAGCGGCCGATCTCATCCGTCCCCGTCACCACCGCAAATACTGTCAGGTCCTTAGCCGCAACCTTTTCCAGCAGAGACGTGATGTAGATAATCCGGGGGGCAGTGACACGGTTCAGTGTTACGCCGATAATTACGCACAGCAGAACAACGATCATCGTCACGACTGCGTCAATCCAGCTCGAGCGCTGACTGGCGCGAGTCGACAGGTTTGCGTCGGCGAGGCCCTGGTTGATTGCTTGTTCAGCCATGCCTTCGACAACTTTCAGCGATTCATGGAACCGCGCATCAGACTCAGTGTCTGCAACCATCAGTGCTGTTGCCGCTCCCGATTTTCCCTGGTTGAGCAGCGCCAATCCCTGGTCGCTAACGTTCTTGTATTTCGCAAAAGCGGCGAGTGCCTGCTGGGACTGCGCTTGTTCTTGAGGGCTCGCTGTCATGGCCTGGTAGGCTTCGCCAGCTGTCTGAAATTTCGCGATGGCCTCTTCGCGTTTTCCTGTGTGTTTCCTGATGCAATCCGAGTCTTTGCAGAGAATCAGGTCGAAGTCTTCTCGGCGAAACGTGTGCAGTGCGCTGCGCATGTCCGTGAGATGGACGGCGGCAGGGAAAGCGCGCTGGCTTACCTCAATGGATTTGTTTGCAATGCTGCGATATGAGACAAAGGTGTAAACGCCCAAAATGACGCAAAGCCCGCAAACCGAGCCGAAAGCGAGTAAGAGTTTCCTTGAGATTGAAATATTCCGAGTCCACGACATAGCGACGCACCCCACTGTCCCGTATATCGGCATGTGCTTAGTCGGCTTGAGTAAGGATTGTGTCGTAACCGGCTTTCCTCTCCGACCCGAAATTTAAATACCGTCCCGTTGCAGTTAATTACGCCCCAGTCGCGCACAATTGAATCATGCACAACTCTGAGAGCACTACCCATTCGGCCGATCCCGCCGCCGCGTCAGGCATTTCCCCGGTCTTCAGGGGGGATACCCCCCCTCCCCCCCCCCGAAAATGATCAACGGTTGCCGGGAGTCAACGACGTCAAGTATAAGTAAATAAATAACTTATATCGAAAATGTAACAAGAATCTTGTTACATTGACCTAAAACGGGGTACCTTTTTAAAGGACTTAAGGCCAAAATGAGCTCAAAATGCAGTCAGTCAACAATGTTCTGTCCTGGATTCCACGCGTCCCGCTCTTCTGCCCGTAACCAACTGAATTCAAACGGTCGGCGTCAAGCCGACCCGGCTCTGACGCGCCATCCGTGACGAATCCCGGTTCCATCTAACAATCAGCGCCAGCGCAATCACAACCAGCGCCAGCGTCAGCCCGATCCACATGCCGTAGATTCCTCGATGCAGGCCAAAGCATAGATAAAAGCCCAGCGGCAGGCCCAGAAGCCAGTAGCCCACAAAGTTGGCCCACATCGGAATGCGGGTCTCGCCCAACCCGCGCAGAGAGCCGGTCGAAACAATCTGGATTCCATCGAAGATCTGGAACGCTGCGGCGATCGCCAGCAGCGAAGGACCGACAGCCATTACGCGCGGGTCGTGCGTGTAGAGTGCAATGAGCGGAATGGGAATCGCGAGGAACACGATTGCCGCCAGCACCATGAAGCTGGCGCCGAGAACGATCGAGAACCATCCGGCGCGCCGTGCACGTGCCGAATCGCCGGCGCCCACCGCATGGCCCACAACCACCGCCGCCGCCGACGAAATGCCCAGCGGAACCATGTAGGTCATGCTGGCGTAATTGAGCACAATCTGATGAGTCGCTAGCGAAACGGGAGTCAGATAGCCGACGCCGAAGGTGGCAAAACTCCAACCGCCCACTTCCATCAGAATCTGGCCTGCGGCCGGCAAGCCGAGCCGCACCAATGTCCGCAGCCGATAGAGTTGCGGACCAGCCCAATGCTTGAAAAGCGGATGCCCTCGCATGCGTTCGTAGCGCCAGGCAAACAAGAGCAGCGCGAGCGCCATAAAAATGCGCGACGCCACCGTGGAGATGGCCGAACCGCGAACGCCGAGCGCTGGAAACCCGAGCTTGCCGTAGATGAGAACCCAGTTGCCGAACCAGTTGATCAGGTTGGCGATGACGTAGGTGACCGTAATAACGCGCACTTCTCCCACGCCCTGCAGGTAGCGGCGGGTGCCGCTATACAGCAGCAGCGGCAGAGTGCCCCAAAGCAGCAGGCGCAGATACTGGCCGGCCGGCGCCGCCACTTCAGCCGTGATTCCGAAGTGCGTGAACCCGATGCTGGCCGCAACCAGCAGCAGCATGATGAAAGGTGTGGCGATTGCCGCAAGGTACACTCCCTGCGCCAGCCAGCGATGGCATTCATCATGATCGCGGCGTCCATATGCCTGGGACACCATGGTGTCGAGACCCAGCAAAAGTCCCACGCCAAACAGCGAAGGCGTATAGCAGACGGCATTGCCCAGCGCCACTGCGCCGATGGCGGCGGGACCCAGCCGCCCCACCATAACAGTGTCGACCACGCCCTGCATCATCCACCCAATTTCGCTCAGCACAACCGGAATGGCGATCGCCACAACCGTGCGCAATTCCGCAGCCCAATCGGGGGGTAGGGGGGCGCCAGCTGCGGAAATGGGCTGAGGAGCGGCCATAGACTTACTCTACCGGGCGCAGGAGACGGCATGCGTTCCCACCCAAAACGCAAAAGAGACGTTTTGGATGGTGCACAGAGATTCGTGTGAGTGTCTCAGGTTCCTTATTACTTGCCGGTATAAACCACACGCCAAATGCTTCGCGAGCCATCATCAGTCACATAGAGCGCGCCATCATGACCCACAGCCACGCCCACCGGCCGTCCCCAAACCTGGCCATCGGCAGTCGTAAAGCCGCTCAGGAAATCTTCATACTCGCCGAGAGCCTTGCCGTTCTTCATGGGAATCATGACCACCTCGTACCCCCCCCGGCGTTTGCGGTTCCACGAGCCGTGCTCGGCGGCAAAGGCGTCGCCGGCATACGACGCAGGAAAGCCCTTCACGTGATTCGGGTAAAACGTGACTTCTAGTGAGGCCATGTGGGGCTGCATCAGAACGTCAGGCACCAGCACCTTGCTCGACATGTCGACCCGTTTGCAATTCGCCGCCTGCGCCTGGGTCAGCGGCGCGGCCAGTTGCGAATTCGGTCCCGTGCCGTCGGCGCAAGGCTGCGGCAGGCGGGGGTCCTGGTGGCCGCCAATGTAGTACCACGGCCATCCGTAAAAGCCGCCCTCTTCAATGTGAGTCACGTAATCCGGCGGCAGATTATTGCCTAGGGCGTCGCGCTCGTTGGTGCTGCACCATAGCTGGCCGGTGGTGGGGTTAATGGCTTCGCCCACGCAGTTGCGGATTCCTGAGGCATAGACTTCAACAAACTTGCCTTCGGGCGTGTACTCGAGCACGTCGGCGCGGTGAAACTCTCTGGGGTGCGTGTCGGGGTCGTCGATATTCGATCCGCTGCCTACCGAGATCAGCATGTGCTGGCCGTCGGCGGTAAAAGTTACATCGCGGGTCCAGTGGCCGCCACCGCGCAACTGCGCGTAGCCGGGAATGTCGGGAACGATGGTCTCGGGCGTTGGGCTCTCAGCCTTGATGTCGCCGGTCTTGTACGCGAACCGTGCGATAGTGGTCGCGTTGCCTACGTAAACCCACTTGGGATTCGGCCCCGAAGGATAGAACGCGATGCCAAAGGGATGGTCGAGGCCGCTAGCGAACTCGCTCACCACCTCCGCCTTGCCATCCGATGTGACTCCGCGCAGCACATAGATGCGACCCGCCTGCGAGTCGGCGACGAACAGGTCGCCGTTGGGCGCGGTGCGGATAATGCGCGGCTCCACAAATGTTCCCGACGTGGCGCTGGTGGTCTGGCGCACCATGTCACTGCGCTGCATCGGCTTTGCGGCGTCTCCGCCCGCGTAGAGCTCAACCTTGAATCCTTCGGGCGCGATTGGCCAGGCGTCGGCGGGCTTCTTGACTACCATCGGTCCGTTGTCAACAGATTCGGTTGCAAAGGGCGCAGGCAGATCGGCCACGGTAATTTTGCGCATGGTGCCTGGTTTTTGCTGCGACCAGTCGGCATAAGCGTCCTGCCCGGTGATTACCTGCTGGGCACAGACGAGCGGCGCGGAGGAAAGCAGCGCGCCGGCAACGGCGCAAAGAGCAATCGAGCGAAATGGAATGGAAGAAAAGGGGTTCATCGCATATGCCTCAGTTTTTGGGTCTTTGGGAAGTTAATTATGGCGGTCGAGCACGGCCGCCAACGAGATCATACCTATTAGGACTCGTGTCACGCTTTCCAGGATTCAGGCCCCGGGTCTTTGAGCCGGATTTGTCCCGCTTGCTGAGAACGTTGTAGGACGAAAATGACTGTAACTCATGTGCCGTCGCTTTACTCTGATGCTTAGAGGTTCTTCCCCATGTCTTCCCGCAAGATCGTTTTACTTTTCCTCGCCCTGGCCGTTGTACTGGTCTTGGCGTTTCGTGCCAAAGCCGCATCGAATGGGCCGATTCCCGCGCCCACTGCCGACGACCAGCTCTCCAGCGCTTCCAAAACCGAAACCGCGGTCTTTGCCGGAGGCTGCTTCTGGGGCACGCAGTCGGTCTTTGAGCGCGTCAAGGGAGTTACCGGCACGACCGTTGGCTACGCAGGAGGCTCGGCAGCAACAGCTACTTACGACCAGGTCACCACCGAAACTACCGGACACGCCGAGTCGGTCCGCGTGGTCTACGACCCTTCAAGAATCACTTACGGCACGCTGCTGCGAATCTTCTTCTCGGTGGCGCACGATCCTACGCAGGTTGGTGGACAAGGGCCTGATGAGGGACCTTCATACCGCTCGGTCATCTTTTATCTCAACGACAACCAGAAACGCATTGCCGATGCTTACATTGCGCAGCTTACCGATGAGCACGTATTTCATTCGCGCATCACTACGGATGTGACACCGCTCAAAGGTTTCTACCGCGCCGAGGATTACCACCAGGATTACGCCTATCACAACCCCGGCAATCCTTACATCATGGTTTGCGACCGGCCGAAGATTGGCGCGCTCAAGAAGGAGTTTCCCGACCTGTTTGAGGAGTACACGCCGAAGCGCTAGGCTGTTCGCAGCTAGACGCGTGCGGAATTTTGATTTGGGCTGATTTTGGGTCTAAGTCCTTTAAATAGATACCCCATTTTAGGCCAATGTAACAAGATTCTTGTTACATTTGTAGCGCAACTACTTTGTTTGCTTGCAGTTAGAGTGATGGGTCGAGGTTGCTTTTCGTCGATTTAGGGGGAGGGGGTGGGGGGGCCCCCCCTTTTTCTGTTTGGAGGCTCGGGAAATGGGGCGCAGTTTCACAGTTGGACTGTGAAGCTGTGGGGTCCTTCTGTCCGGTTGAGCGACTGTGTTGCTCAGTTTCACGGTCTGAAGGAGTTGGCTCATTTCCTCTAGGTGGAAGGCGTGTTTGTCGCAATCCTTCCTATTTGTGATTGTGCGCCTAGTGGGGTTAATTGCACGCAAAAGGCGGCGGGAAAAAACGGGGGCGAGGGGTAACCGCGCAGGGGGCGCGGGCGGGTCTGGAGCCCCGCCGGGACAACCGGGCTCCTTCCCCAACGAATACAAATCATTCGTTGGGGACCCCGGGCTGGAGCCCGGCGCTACTGGAGGGTTCGCATCCGCTTTGGTTTCAGCGCGGCTGCGTCGCGTTCTTTGTTCTTTGGGGAAGAGCAGGTGGTTTCGGCGTGAGTGAACTCACGCCCTGATACGAAGCTCTGTCGCGGCAAGTAGTTCCGCAAATGAAATGGCCTTGCGCCGTCCCTACGGGACTCCGAGGTTTCCAGGGGGCTTTCCCAGCGTTGAAACGCTGGGCTAACTTACGTTGCGCCTACGGCGCGGAGCAATCGAATTGTTGAAACGCTGGGCTAACACACGGACCGGTTCGGCGCGAGTGAACTCACGCCCTGATACAAAGCGTGTCGCGACAAGTAGTTCCGCAAATGAAATGGCCTTGCGCCGTCCCTACGGGACTCCGGGGTTCCCATGGGGTTGCTTTCCCAGCGTTGAAACGCTGGGCTAACATACGTTGCGCCTACGGCGCGGAGCAATCGAATTGTTGAAACGCTGGGCTAATTCGCCGCGGCGAACGCCTACGGCGCGGAGCAATCGAATTGTTGAAACGCCGGGCTAATTCGCCGCGGCGAACGTCTACGGCGCGGAGCAATCGAATTGTTGAAACGCCGGGCTAATTCGCCGCGGCGAACGCCTACGGCGCGGAGCAATCGAATTGTTGAAACGCCGGGCTAATTCGCCGCGGCGAACGTCTACGGCGCGGAGCAATCGAATTGTTGAAATGCTGGGCTAACACACGGACCAGTTCGGCGTGAGTGAACTCACGCCCTGATACGAAACAAAACACGTGCCAGCAACCGGGGCTTCGTGGCTTCCCACCCATTGAGCAAAAA